>F42_Fallow_Deer__coassemble_344_pt1 | contig 30566 bp, 28 predicted proteins | sample F42_Fallow_Deer__metabat2_low_PE_003 | metagenome-assembled genome bin F42_Fallow_Deer
TTAAAGAAAAGGCTGGCATCATTTTCGTGAGGAATCCGCCTTATGCGGAACAAATACATCCATCTGTCTAACACGCGCAGAGACACGAATGGAACGTTAACGCTGATTTTGGAAATTGCTACGCAGTTCTCGCAAGGGTCTCGTGGGGGAGGTGTTCCCCCGGGAGCAGTATGACATTTGTGACATGCTGATATTGTTATAGAATGACATGCTCCCTGATGCCCTCCTTTTAATCTTCTATCTGTATCCCGATATCCTTAAACGGGAAAAATCTGCTTTCCAAATTACTTTCCTGAAAGTGAGTCTGTTTTTCCTTACCCATGTTCTCCACCTCAGCACGAAGACCGAGAGCAGACATGCGACTTGCCCCAGAGCCCCAGATAATCATCTGCTCCAGGGCATCGCTGGTAGCCACAGTCACTTCATTTTTTCGGGCAATCTTGTGTACCGTCTTTTCAATGTATTGATCCGCAGTTTCCGCTTCTCTGGTGTAAACCACGTGAATATTGTGATACTTCTGCACACTTCCCGGATTTCCCTTTACCTTATAGGCATCAAATACCACGATAACCGTGGCGCCGGTATAGCCCTGATAATTGCACATAATATCAAGGAGCTTATTTCTGGCACCTTCCACATTGACCTGAGAAAGGGCATTCAAATCCTCCCAGGCAAAGATGATATTGTACCCATCCACCAGAAGATATTTATCACCATTCATGGATTTTTTCGGCTTATACTCTACTTCCCCTGGTGCCGTCACCGTCTTGGCTGCCGGTCTGTTCCAAGGATTCCTATCTGTCCCCTTATTCCCATAGGTTCTAAGGAAGATTTCTTCTATTTCTTCATGACTGATAACACGTTCCATACCGGAAGTGGACGGTCTCTGGCGGGCAATCAGCTCCTGCATGGCAGTATCATTGCCATTTTCCCGACGAATTCTTTCCTGATAGCTACTGGTAATATGAGCATGGTCAGCCACCTCATACCAAGGTACAACATAGCCTGCACCATGGGCACAGAATACGGAACCCGTAGGATTCTCAAGGTCACTCTCTGAATCATATCCTATATGCTGAATAATCTCTTCCTCATTATGGCAAGGCTCATAGGACTTGAAGGTACAGGAAAGCCTTCCCTTTCCTCTGGAATAGGAAAGCACCTCTCCCGCATACCCGTTCATGGTAACTACCGGACAACTGCCTGTAAGCACAGACATCTCACCATAGGTCTCCGGGTCATCAAAACTGCCGTACATTCTCTGGATATCGTTCATCGCTCTGCCAATACACTCTGTGGGGATCTCCAGACGATACTCATACACCGGCTCTAAAAGACGGCTGGTGGTACACTTTAGACCATGACGCACAGCTCTATAGGTAGCCTGCCTGAAATCGCCACCTTCGGTATGTTTTATATGTGCACGCCCTGCAATCAGGGTAATCTTCATATCTGTAATCTCAGAACCTGTCAGCACTCCCGGATGCTTTCTTTCCTCTAAATGAGTTAAAATCAGTCTCTGCCAGTTCAAATCCAAATCATCGGTACTGCAATCTGCCTCCAGCACCAGACCGCTTCCCGGCTCCCCCGGTTCCATCAGAAGATGCACCTCTGCGTAATGGCGCAGTGGCTCAAAGTGCCCGATTCCCTCCACTTCCCGGGTGATTGTCTCTTTATATACAATACTACCTTCTCCGAACTCCACATCCAGCCCAAATCGACTGGCAATTAAGCTTCGCAGGATTTCTACCTGCACCTCACCCATAACCTGGGCGTGGATTTCACCGTTTTTCTCATCCCAGACAATATGCAGCTCTGGAATCTCTTCCTCCAAAAGATATAGGTTCTTTAAGGTCTTATGTTCATCACAGCCCTCCGGCAGGATGATGCGATAATTCAGTACCGGAATCAACATGGCGGAGATTCCTTCCCCTGCTGCTCCGATCCCCTGTCCTGCATAGGTTTCGGAAAGTCCTGTCACTGCGCAGACTTCCCCAGCTTTCACTTCCTCCGCCAGAGAAAACTGGGTACCACTATAGATACGGAGCTGGTCCGCCTTTTCTCCAAGAGACATACTCTTTACCTTTAAGGCTCCTCCAGTTACCTTTAAATGGGTCAGTCTGGTCCCACTTCCATCTCTGGAAATTTTATATACTCTGACACCAAACTCCTGAGGGTAGGACTTCACCGGTCCATACTTTACAATTCCATCCAAAAATTCTTCTACACCTGTCACCTTCAGGGCAGAGCCGAAAAAGCAAGGGAAAATCCTACGGTCAGCAATGGCCTTTACAATCTCCCCATCAGAAACGGCTCCCGTCTCCAGATACTCCTCCATAGCCTCTTCGCTGCTCATGGCTATGTTGTCATAGAACTCCTCATCCTGCACCGTAAAGTCAGTACATGCCTCGTCCAGCTTCATCCGAAGCTCAGAGAGCAACGCCTCCTTATCCGTTCCCGGCTGGTCCATTTTGTTGACAAAGAGAAATACCGGTATCTCGTGGCGTTTCAAAAGCTTCCACAGTGTCTGCACATGTCCCTGTACACCATCCGACCCACTGATTACTAAAATGGCTGCATCCAGTACCTGCAGGGTACGCTCCGTCTCCGCCGAAAAATCCACATGTCCCGGGGTATCTAAAAGCGTAAGAGCCCGCTCTCCCGAGGGCGCATGCAGCGTCACTTCTGCCTGCTTGGAGAATATGGTAATCCCTCTTGCCCTTTCTAATTCATGGGTATCTAAAAAGGCATCCCCATGGTCAACACGACCAAGCTTTCGGATGCCTCCCGATAAGTACATAATACTTTCTGCCAGTGTGGTCTTTCCCGCATCTACATGTGCGAGAATTCCCACAACCAGCTTGTTTGTCACTTCACTCATAGCTTAAAAACCTTCCATATTACGACTCTCTAAGCCTTTGATTACCTTCTGTGCCAATAAGGCATTCCCGGTTACTCTATTTGCGTCCACTACTGCATTCCTCCTAACACCTCTGCGATTTTCTGAATCATCTCATCTTCCTTCAAACGGAACTTAATCTCTACTCGTCTGGAAGCAGCCATATCTACTTTCGTGGTTCCTTCCTTATAAATGGGTGAACTGCTGGAACGACCATTTACGGTAAGCACCGACTGTAATTTTTCCACTTCCTCTTCCGTAAGTCCATTGTCCGTATCCATACAGAATCTCGCTACCGATTGGGCTCTTCCAGAGGATAACTGCATATTGTGCTGATATCCACCATTCGTATCTGTATGCCCTTCGATAATAATCTCTGCAATGTACTCCATGTAATTATCCTGTAAGAGAACTCCTAAATACATAGGGATGACTTCCTGTAAGGTTTCCCGGCTTGCAGAATTTAAAGAGGTACTGTTTACACTAAAGAGTACATCTGCCGAGAAGGTAATAGAACCATTCTGGGGGTCTACAGACATACTGGAATTATTAAATTTGCTCTGTAGCTCACCGATAATATCTGTACGGATTCCTACGATATTCTGCAATTCACTCTTAGTATTGGCCAGCTCCTGATTAGCGGCCTGAATCTCCAGATTTGCCCTGTCAATCTCCAGATACGCTGCTGCCAGCTCTTCGGATGTGAGCGCAACCTTATCATAAGCCTCCTGAAGCATTGCATAGGAATCCTCCAATTCCTTGTTCGAAGCTTCAATTTCCTGTTTATAATTCTCTAGGTCAATTCGGGCATTTTCCAGCTCCTCGGAAGCAAAGCTCAGTTCCTCTCTGGTCACGTCCAAATCCATTGTTTTCTGCCTGTAAATCATCAGCGTAATTGCAATAATCAGAATAAAGATTAACAGCAGTGCCGCCATCATATCCGAATAGGATTGCCAATAGCTGTGCTCTGAGTAGGCAGTTCTTTTATGTTTCCTTCGTCCCATATACCACCTCGTTATCTGCTATTTCATCTGTCCTAAAGTAAATAACTGATTGCTGATTTCTTCATTAATCAGATTACAGGTCTCATCCAGCTTTTCACACTGGTTGCGCATCTGTTTTTCAATGCTCTCCTGTCTGTCAAGCAGTGCTTCCACAGTTTTCTGTAGAGAAATATTTGCAGAAATCAGCGACTGGGCGGTCTGCTCCATCTTTTTATAATTCTCAGAATAGATTACCTGTTCCTGACATACACGGTTCAAAGTATTCCCCAGTTTATTAAAATCGTTGCAAAGAGCCTTCTCCATCTGCTCTGTAAAGCGATTCACAAGCTGCTCCACTCCCTTAATCTGATTGTCCGCCTGTCCCTTCATCAGATTCGTAAGCTCCTTCATGGAGTTGGCAAGATTGGCCTGATATAAAAGCATGGCTTTCATATTCTCATCAGAGGTTGAAGCTGATGGCTCTACACACTCTCTATAAAGAGCCAGAAAATCCTCCACCACCTCATACGCATAAGACATTATACAACGATGCACATATGTAAAAATCAAGGAGAAGAACATACCATACACGGATGTATGGAAAGCAACCTTCATACCTGCAAGAAGCGGCCCTACGTTATCTGAAATGGTATAAATATCGTTTCCATTAAAGGAACCAAGACCCATGGAAAGTCCCAGAAAGGTTCCCAAAATACCGAGACCGGTCATAGTTCCGGATACAGTAGTATTAAAGTAGGTCATACCCACCTGATCCAAAAGCTCTTCATTGATATAATCCTCAATATCAGCTACCTGGCTCATTCCGTGCTTTGTGGTGTAAACACGCATCTTCTTCTGATATTGGCGAAATGCGTCATCCAGCTCCAGCACACCAAACACCTTCTTGCGCCCCTGATACTCTTCCCAGAGATTGCGTCGATTCTCAGTATATTCCTTACGAATCGTCTCCATAGCTTTTTCCAATGCTGCCGCAAACTCATTTACCCTTGCAAAGCTTACAAAGGAAATCGCAAAGATGACACCGATAATAACCAAAAATACCACGTTGATTACTAAATTTGTCATATCGGTAATATTTCCGGTAAATACACCGTTAATATATAAAATCACCGCAAACACAGCCACATAAACCGGCACCAGTAAAAAATACAATTTGTTCTTCATACCCTTCTTCTCCTTTGACCCTTTCTTCCTCGCATTATTCTGCGTAGGTATCTACATTATCTCCTGTGGCAGCATCTGCCTGATATCCCTTCAGATTCTTTTCATAAGGATTCTCTTCCTTGTAAGCAATCTGCGTGGTGGTTGTTCCGCCGGAAATATAGCTTCTGCCGCATTCTGGACAAATAGAGGTATGAATGGCAACGCTTGCCTGCACTACCTTTCCACCACCTATTGCTGCTTTCTTATAGGCATTGGCTACATGCTCCTGCTCATGGGCACGTACTCTGACTCCCGCTGCTTCCGGTGAAATATGCGCCGGGGCTTTAAAGCTGACCATCTCATCAGAACCATCCACATACTTACGGTTCTTACAGGTCTGGCATTCCCGATTCTTTTCTGCCTCCTTCACCTTTCCTGCTTCATCAATCTGCTTACTTGGACTGACTTCCTGGGCAGCCCCAATGTTCCCAAGCTGCTCCGCTCCATAATTTGAATTTACATAATTTTCATAACCGATTCCGTTGATTCCCATAAATACCTCCATTCTACAAAAGGAACTGCTCTCCCTCCTGTGAAATCACCTGCACCACATTCCCCTTCTGTGGATGCGCCTTTAGAAACTCCCTTATAATACTATAATTCCCCCAGCAGTGCATTGGAAAGACTTTTCTGCTCTCCGTCACTTCCAAATACGCTTCTAACCCGGCGAATGCGTCCCCCTGCTGCCTAGGGTCCAAGGGTACAAATGCCACATCTACCTTTTTCCCTCGAAGCTCCTCCATGCTGCTCCAGAACGCCTTTACCATATTTTGATTGGCCTGCGTCGTCTCCTCCGCCCAAAGCCACAGGTTCAAGTCCCCTGCATGATAAATGGTCTTTCCATCATACTGCAGCAAGTAGGCCACGCCTAAATCGGTAGACTTCAAGGTATGAACCTTTAGACACTTCCCGTTATGAAGAATAAGCTCATAATCCTGCTTTTTCCTCACCTTGAAAAGGTAAGGCTCCACATCTCTGCCCTTTTCTGCCTCCTGGGCAATAAACCACTTCACCGGCACCTCATGGGACAGCACATACCGCACATGAGGATATTCCTCCAAAAGGCCAAATATTGCCGAATTGTAATGGTCCCCATGCTTGTGGCTGACAAACACCACAATATCCTTTGTCCCATCCATCTTAGGAATACCGCCTTTATAATAATCAAATAAAAAATATGCATCTTCCGTTTCCACAAGGAAGCCACTATGTTCAATATATGTTACTTTCAATCTATTCGCCTAAAACCTCCTGCCTTGTCAGTACCCAGTCTCCGAATATTTCCCCGCTGGGAGCTGCTATATCCTCCATGGAAAAGGGAACCTCGCCATACTGCTTAATACCATGCTTTGCCGCCAGCTCTTCCGTATACTCCTCTAAAAGATATACCGCCTCGAATCGCACCGGAAAAGCAGAATACTGGTTCACCAGAGGTACTACACCGGTTCGCTCCTCATTGATATAGTGACCATCCTCCGTTACATGGATGCTGATCCACGCCATTCCCTCCAGCATACTGAAAGGTCCCTTCTGTGTGGATACATAATTGCCCAAGGAATAGTAGCAAAGACTCTTATTGCCATTCTCTGCCTCAATCCACTGAATGGGTTGTACCACATGAGGATGTGTTCCAATTATTATATCGGCTCCCGCAGCCGTCATCTCCATAGCAAATTTTTCCTGATAGCTGGATGGCTTCTTGGTATATTCCGTTCCCCAATGGGGACATACGATTACATAGTCCGCCATTTCATCGGCTCTTTTGATATCCTCCGTCACCTTGGGATGTAAGGTAGTATAATCCATGCGCCCTGTATCTTCGTCACTGGCACACAAAAGATCCATTTTCCCCCGAATATCCTTTGGTACCGTCTCAATATTAGGACCATAGGTATAATTTAAAAAAGCAAAAGTAATCCCATCTATCTCAATAATCGGAATCTCATTTTCCTCTTCCGCTTCCTTCTGAATGCCCGTCACAATGGTCTCCGGATATTTCTCCTCCCAGAAATCAAGGCAATTCGTAAGCCCGGTAAGTCCCTTATCTGCCGCATGATTGGATGCCAAAAGCACCACATCAAAACCTGCCTTTACGATGGCATCTCCCACTTCCGTGGGTGAGTTAAATTCTGGATATCCTGAAACACCAAACTCATTCCCACCTAAAATTGTCTCCTGATTTATGAGACTGATTTCCGCGGCATCTAAAAATGGCGCAATATCTTCAAACAGAAAGTCATAATTGTAGCTGCCATCCTCCTGCTTACCGGAATTGATAAGTCCCATATGCAACAGATTATCCCCCACCATCATCAGCTCAATATCATACTCTGGAAATGGTGTAGGGGTAGGCGATGGTGTGGGCGCGGGAGATGGTGTCTGGACAATATCCTCCAGGCTCACAGGCTCCCGTAGCTCTGCCGGTACAGCCTCCTGTCCACAGCTGCTAAGTAAAATCATGGCGGTAATTCCCAGCCATGGTATCATTTTCTTCATGTAATGTTCCTCTTCCAATAATCTCTATCATAAGTATAAGCCCCGTGAAGCAATTTGTCCACGGGGCTTGTAATTATAATACGTCGTCTAACAGTTCTTGATAGAACATTGCATAGTCTGTTCTCTTTTCTTTAATAAAGTTGATTGCGGAAGATGGATGTGCATTTAAAATGCCGGTCATCAGGTAAGGAATATCAAAGCCCCATACAGCACCCTCTTCCTTAATTTTAAGAATGTGCTTTTCCACGAAGCTCATAATCGCAACCTTATTGTATTTCGGATTTCTAAGGAAGCTGAGCAAAAGCTCCATATAACAGTTGCCTGCGCCACGTCCCATACCATTTACGGTTGCATCTAAGAAGCTGACACCACGGGAAAGTGCCTCAATAGTATTGGCAAATGCAAGCTGCTGGTTATTATGAGCGTGAATACCAACCTTCTTGCCATACTTCTCTGCTACAGCAAGATACTTCTGCGAAAGCTTCTCTACCTGCTCTGGATAGAATGCTCCAAAGCTGTCTACCAGATAAATAATATCTACGCTACTCTGTGCCAGCATTTCCAGACCTGCCTCTAAATCGGCATCATTAACCTTAGATACTGCCATGATATTTACGGTAGTCTCATATCCCTTTGCATGAGCATCCTCAATCATCTCGATAGCTGCTGGAATAGTATTGATATAGGTTGCCACACGAATCATATCAATAACGCTCTCTTCTCTGGGAAGGATGTCGTTACGGAAATCACAGCGTCCCACATCCGCCATAACCGCAATCTTCATATCGCTCTTGTTATCTCCAACAATATCACGGATATCCTTCTCATCACAGAATTTCCACTTTCCGAAGTTCTTCGGGTCAAAAATCTCCTTGGAAGCCTTATAACCAAACTCCATGTAATCAACACCGGCCTTAATATTTGCCAGATACAAATCCTTTACAAATTCATCGGTGAACATAAAGTTATTCACCAGACCTCCATCACGAAGTGTACAATCCATTACCTGTACATCGTGTCTTACCGAAATTAAGGAACCTTTTCTGCCATTCATTTTTCAAATCTCCTCTTTTTAACCTTTTAACGCTTCAACTCTTTAAAACATTAAAAGTATAATAATACGAGAATAAAGGTTTGTCAAGACTTTATGCATTTAATTATAAAAGAGAGCTGCCACAGCAACTCCCTTTCTATTACTCCATATATATTACAATCTCACCTTTTTGTAAGGTCTCTTTCAGATTAATAATGCGCTGGTTGGAGGACCCCCTAAATACTAATCGGATATCCTTCAGTGCTTCTACAAATTCACCATCCACAAGTACATCAATCATGGAAAGCATCTCTTCTGTCACTTCACAGAAGGCTCTACCGCCCTCAATCAAGTCCTTATCATAGGTGTAGCCGGAATAGCACCAGATAGTCTTGTCCGGGAAGCATTCCTTTACTCTGCGCAGAAAGGGCACCAGTACTTTCTGATTTTCCGGTTCCATAGGCTCTCCGCCAAGCAGGGTAAGCCCCTTAATATAAGACGGTGCAAGGTCTTCCAACAAAGAATCCTCTACCTCTTTTGTGAATTCCGCTCCAAAGTTAAAGTCCCAAGTCTGTGCATTGAAGCAGCCTTTGCAGTGGTGTGTGCAGCCCGATACAAACAGACTGACACGCACTCCCTCTCCATTGGCAATATCGCATTTCTTAATCTCACCAAAATTCATTACAGATGTAACACCCTTTCCTTAATTTCCTGGGTTCTTCCCTGGTTCCAGAACTGCGTTCCGATATAACCACAGGTTCTACGAGCAACATTTAAGGTATTCTGATCTCTGTTGTGGCAGTGCGGGCACTCCCAAATAAGCTTGCCGTCTTCTTCCACAATCTGGATTTCTCCGTCGTATCCGCAATTCTGGCAGTAATCACTCTTGGTATTTAATTCCGCGTACATAATATTATCATAGATGAACTGAAGCACATTAATAACCGCCGGAATATTATTCTGCATGTTGGGTACTTCCACGTAACTGATGGCACCACCGGTAGAAAGAGACTGGAATTCAGACTCAAATTTTAACTTGGTGAATGCATCAATTTCCTCACGGACATTTACGTGATAGCTGTTGGTAATATATCCCTTGTCAGTAACACCTTCAATGATACCGAATCTTCTCTGTAAGCACTTTGCGAACTTGTATGTAGTACTCTCAATCGGTGAACCATAGATACCGAAGCCAATGGTAGTCTCCTCTTTCCATCTATTACATACCTCATTCATATGCTTCATAACATCAAGGGCAAAGGGCTTTGCCTCTGGATGGGTATGAGACTTTCCAGTCATAAAACGTACACATTCGCACAGACCTGCATATCCCAAAGAAATGGTAGAATAGCCACCATATAATAAACGATCAATAGGTTCCCCCTTCTTCAGTCTTGCAAGAGCACCGTACTGCCATAAAATAGGAGCAGCATCAGAAAGAGTACCTTTCAGACGATTGTGACGATGCATCAATGCTTCGAAGCAAAGGTCTAATCTTTCATCGAAAATCTTCCAGAATCTATCATAGTCACCGCCGGAGGATAAGGCTACATCAACAAGGTTGATGGTAACCACGCCCTGATTAAATCTTCCATAGAACTTGTAATTACCGTAAGAATCCTTCCAAGGAGTCAATGCACTTCTGCAGCCCATTACCGGGAAGCAGTTGCCTTCCTTAAGCTCCATCATCTTCTTTTCAGAGATATAGTCTGGAACCATTCTCTTGGCAGTACACTTTGCTGCCAGCTCTGTTAAATAGAAATACTTGGAATCCTCTGTAATATTGTCTTCTTCCAGTACATAAATCAGCTTCGGGAATGCCGGGGTTACCCAGATACCATTCTCATTTTTAACGCCCTGAATACGCTGGCGAAGCATTTCCTCAATAACTAATGCCAAATCTCTCTTCTCAGCTTCATTCTTTGCCTCATTTAAGTACATAAATACGGTGAGGAACGGAGCCTGTCCATTGGTGGTCATTAAGGTAATCACCTGATACTGAATGGTCTGTACACCACGCTCGATTTCCTTCAGGAGACGCTTTTCTACAATCTGGTTAACAACCTCTTCGCCCGGATTTTGTCCTAAATCTGCAATATCCTCTAATACCTCCTTGCGGATTTTCTCTCTGGAAACCTGAATAAACGGTGCCAGATGGGCAAGAGAAATACTCTGTCCGCCATACTGATTACTTGCAACCTGTGCAATAATCTGGGTTGCAATATTACATGCGGTGGAGAAGCTGTGGGGCTTGTCAATAAAGGTCTCGCTGATAACGGTTCCGTTCTGGAGCATGTCCTCTAAGTTAACAAGGTCACAGTTATGCATGTGCTGTGCAAAATAGTCGGAATCATGGAAATGAATAATACCTTCCGCATCCGCCTTCACAATATGCTCCGGTAACAGGAGACGTCTTGTCAAATCCTTACTTACCTCACCAGCCATATAATCACGCTGTACACTATTGATAATCGGATCCTTATTAGAGTTCTCCTGCATAACCTCCTCGTTATTACACTCAATCAAAGACAGAATTCTATCGTCAGTAGTGTTACTTTTACGCACTAAGGTTCTGTTATAACGATACTTCACGTAGCATCTTGCCACATTGAACGCACCTTGAGCCATAATCTGGTTTTCCACCATATCCTGCATCTCTTCTACAGAAACAGCTCTATTCATTTTATTGCATTTGAAATTAATGTACTCCGCAATCTCATCGATTTGAGCACCGGTCAATTCCTCTCTGATTGCAGCCTTGTTTGCCTTACTGATTGCTGCTATAATCTTATTAATGTCAAATTCGACTTCTGAGCCATTTCGTTTAATTACTTTCATGATGTTCCCCTTTCACAACTTTGCAAAATCCATTATAGCCTAAACTAGTACGAATGTACATAGTAGATTTTAACAAAAACACTAGATATAGTTGTTCATTTTTAAATACAACACAAGATATGATGTATGTGTCAGCAGATAAAAAAAGCAGTAAAACACTGAGTTTTACTGCTTTTTTCGCTACTTTTCAAATTTTCCCGAAGCATGTTTTCCGGTAATGGAATATTCTACCCATTCCGCTATATTGACAGCATGGTCACCGATTCTTTCCAAATATTTGGATGCCATCAGTACATCTGCCAGATATTCTCCATCGCCTTGTTTTTCACAAATCTCTGCGATAACCTCTGCCTTAATCTCCGCAAACAGGTCATCTACCACATCATCATAGGCCATAACCTCTCTTGACATAGCCAGATCCTTCTTTACAAATGAGTCGATTGCCCTGGTCACCATGGAAATGGTTGCCCGAGCCATTTCATACAGTTTGGTATTTTTACCCTGATTTTTATTAATAAATCTTGCCATCTCCGAGATGTCCAGTGCCTGGTCACCGATTCTCTCCATATCCGAAATCATCTTAAGTGCTGCAGAAATCAGGCGCAAATCCTTTGCCACCGGCTGCTGTCTGAGGAGAAGCTTCATACACATACTCTCAATCTTACGCTCCATGGCATTAATTTCTTCTTCAATGGCTGCCACATGGTTTTCCTGCTCCACTGCCGCAGAAAGCATCTGTACCGAAAATTCAATGGCATCCTCGCAGAGTGCCCCCATATTAATGAGCTCCACGTTTAACTGTTCTAACATTTCATCAAAATGATTTCTCATATTAACCAAACCTTCCTGTAATATAATCTTCTGTTCTCTTATCCTTCGGCATGGAGAACATCTGCTCCGTATCACCAAATTCGATGACTTCCCCAAGCAAGAAGAATGCTGTCTTATCAGACACACGGATTGCCTGCTGCATATTGTGGGTAACCATAATAATGGTATACTGCTTCTTCAGCTCCATTGCCAAATCTTCAATACTTGCGGTGGAAATCGGATCCAGTGCACTGGTAGGCTCGTCCATTAAAAGCACCTCCGGCTTTACTGCCAGTGCTCTTGCAATACAAAGACGCTGCTGCTGTCCGCCGGAAAGTCCCAGTGCTGACTTCTTCAGACGATCCTTTACCTCATCCCAGATTGCCGCACTGCGGAGAGACTCCTCTACTATTCTGTCCAGCTGCTCTTTCTTACGGATACCATGAGTCTTGGGACCATAAGCGATATTATCATAGATGCTCATAGGGAATGGATTGGGCTTCTGAAACACCATTCCCACCCTTTTACGAAGTACATTTACATCCATCTTTTTATCATAACAGTCCTCTCCGTCCAGTAAAATCTGCCCTTCGATTCTACAACCGGCCACTAAATCATTCATACGATTTAAAGATTTCAACAAAGTTGATTTACCACATCCAGAAGGACCAATAAATGCAGTAATCTCTTTTTCCGGGATTTCCAGATTCACATTTTTTAGTGCCTTGAAATCACCATAATATAAATCAAGATTTTTAATTTCAAATTTACTCATTATGCTTTTTCTCCACCAAGTTTTTTGCCAATCAGATTAGATACACCATTAATTGCAAGTACCATCACAAGAAGTACTACACCGGTACCATAGCCCTTTTCCATGGCAAGACCTTCATTAAAGAGCTGATACATATGCACTGCAATGGTTCGTCCGGAGCCCAAGACAGAATCCGGCACCTTTGCCACTGTACCCGCAGTAAAAATCAGTGCTGCCGTCTCACCTACGATACGACCAATCGCAAGAATAACGCCCGCCAAAATTCCCGGAACTGCGGATGGAAGTACAATCACAAAAATGGTACGAAGCTTTCCCGCTCCAAGACCAAAGCTTCCTTCTCTGTATAAGTCTGGTACAGAAAGAAGCGCCTCCTCGGTGGTGCGCATGATGGATGGAAGTACCATAATCGCCAAAGTCAGTGCTCCACTGAGCAAAGAGTAATTCAGCTTCAAGGCTACACAGAAGCACAGGTAACCGAAAAGACCATATACAATAGATGGAATACCTGACAAAGTTTCTGTAGTGACGCGAATCACCTTCACCAGCCTACTGTCTCCTCTGGCATACTCCACCAGATAGATGGCAGAAAAAATACCTACAGGCACTGCCATAAGAAGAGTCATCACTACCATAATTAATGTATTAATAAGTGCCGGAACCACGGAACCATTATCGGAGGTATACTTCCACGCAAATAAATCCGGTGTCAGATTGGGAATACCCATCACCAGAATGTAAATAATCAGGCTCGCCAGCACACCTACTGTCAAAAATGCTGCCGCATACACCAGCAGCCGCAAAACTTTCGATACATTCATTCTTCTTTTTCAACCTTTTCACTAGGCCGTTTTCTTGTTTTTTGCCAAAGAAAACAACACATTAATCAACAAAATAAATACAAACAATACCACTGCTGTGGCAATTAACGCTTCTCTGTGTAAATCCGTAGCGTAACCCATTTCCAGAACAATATTACCGGTAAGAGTACGCACACCATCAAGAAGACTTCCCGGGATAACCTTCTGGTTCCCCGCTACCATAATCAGTGCCATCGTCTCACCGATTGCTCTGCCGATACCAAGGATTACGCCTGCCATAATACCGGACTTTGCTGCTGGAAGCATCACACGGAATACACTCTTTTCATGGGTATCTCCAAGTGCTACTGCTGCCTCATAATAGCTTTCCGGTACTGCACGAAGGGCAGTCTCTGAAATATTAATAATCGTGGGCAGAATCATAATTCCAAGTAAGATAGATGCTGTTAACACGTTCTTACCGCTTCCGCCAAAAAGTGTCTTTATCATGGGCACAAGTACCCAGAGTCCGAAGAATCCATATACAATGGACGGAATTCCTGCAAGCAGATTAATGGCCGGCTTCACGATTTTATACATCTTAGAATCGCAGAACTTGGCCATGAATACCGCTGTAAGAATGCCAATAGGAACTCCAACGATAATGGCGCCTACGGTAACGTAGACGCTTCCCACTATCATCGGAAAAATTCCATATAGGTTGTTGCCTGGTTTCCAGGTCTTGCCAAAGAAGAAGGAAAGGAATCCTATTTCGCCGATGGTTGGCAGTCCGCTGGTGAAAAGGAATAAACATATAAGCAAGACCATGGCGATGGAAACACAGGCAGCCCCCAGAAAAACCAGTTTCATAAGTTTTTCTTTCATGTCATTTTACCTCATCAAACAATTACTGAATTTCACTCCAATTTGTGATTTCTCCGGTGTAGATTTTCATAATCTGCTCACTGGTAAGGCTGTCCACTGCAGTATTCTCTTTATTTACGATTACTGCAATACCATCTATTGCAATCTGGGTACCAACTAAGCCTTTTTCGATTTCACTATCCTTTAATGCTCTGGAAGCCATACCGATATCTAAGGTTCCGTCTGCGGTTGCTGACATACCGGTGGAAGAATCACTGGTCTGAAGCTCTACTTCCACGCCTGCATTTACAGTAGCATAAGCCTCGATTAACTTCTCCATTACAGGGGATACAGAGGAAGAACCACCAACGACGATTTTACCGGTTGCACCGTTTGATACATAACTCTGGGTGTTGTCTAACTTGATGTAACCCTTCTCCTCTACAATTGCCTGACCTTCGGTAGAAAGGATAAAGTTTACAAAGTCCTGTGCTGCATCACTTACTTCTGCCATAGTTGCAATGTTAAAAGGTCTTGCAACCTTGTAGGTTCCGTTCTTTACGTTTTCTACAGTTGCTTCTACGCCATCAACCTTGATAGCCTTTACTTTAGTATCATCCATAGAGCCAAGAGAGATATATCCGATACCAGCCTCATTGCCCTGTACGGTAGTAATCATTACGGAAGTTGAATTGGTAACCTCTGCGGTATCAATGGTCATATCTACCTTCTCCCCGGCTTCGTTCTTCTGCTCGATTCCCATCAGCTCTACGAATGCACCTCTGGTACCTGAACCGTCCTCACGGGAGATTACATATACATCCTGTGCTTTGCTATCTGCACCGCCGCATCCTGTAAGTATTGTTGCTGCCATCATTACAGCCATACAAATTGATAAAATTTTCTTTTTCATAATATCTTTTTCCTCTTTTCTTTTTCAAACTTGTTTTTGTTTACAAATATTATTCTAAAACTCCAATGTAAAATCAGTTACCAGCATCTCCTCAAATGTTTGTAAAAGAATGTGAAATCCATGTAAAATATCTCACTATTTCGCCAGCTGCCTTGCAGTCAACAAGGTGGTCACCGGAATTGCCAGCACCACTGCCAGACTTCCGATAATCCCCTTCACCAGCTCTACTACCATAAAATCGGTGTTAATCAAACTCATATACGGCATACTGTACATGTAATACACCAGCACGGAATTCAAGCTTGTCCCCACAAAAGCAAGAGCCAGAGTATTCGTCATGGTTCCCATGATATCCTTGCCGATGTTCATTCCACTCCTCCACAGCTGCCTGTCGGTAAGCTGCGGATTCTGCTCCTTCATCTCAAATAGCGATGACACAAGGGACATACAGGTGTCCATTACTGCCCCCATAGCTGCAATCAGGATTCCAGCGGTCAGCAGATTGTCAATACGGAAGGAACAGTTTTCCGTAATAAACAGTAAATTCTCCGCCTCCGGAGTATTTAAGGTATTGATATTGTTGCATTCACCCACAACGTAAGCCAAAATTCCCGCCAGCACAGTACATAAGGTACAGCTCCATGTTGCAATCATACTCTTTGCCGTAAAACCATTTAACACAATCATGGTGTATAGCGTAGAAAGGAGTACCACGATAACCGCTGCTGGGATTGCAGGCATTCCATTAATCAGCATAGGAATGAACAAAAATACAACATTAACCAGTGTTACCAAAAGGCCCGCAATGGCACTGACACCCTTTTGTCTTCCGATGATTAAAACAAGCCCCAGAAAAAGTGCAGCAAGAAAATAAATCACACTACTGCGATCTCTGTACATAACTGTGGTAATAATAAAATCATCGTAGCTTCCCACAATATAATCCATGCCCACGGATGCTTCTATCTGGGAAACCCTGGTTACATAATTCACCGCCTGTACCACTTCCCCTTTATGATCTCCGCTAAGAATTTCCAGATTCAAAATCTGTTTTCCGATTCGAATATAATCAAAATCCGGGTCCTGCCCCATATCCTCCGAAACAATCTCGGTTACCCTTGCCTTGGCATAAGTAAGCCCTTCTGGATAATCCGCTGGCCTTTCAAAAAGGAGAGCTTTGTTAATTCCTATGATTACTAAAATATATATCATTAAAAATATAGTATGTCCCAAAAATTTTTTCATAAACCTTTTAATACTCCTTTACGGAAAGGAGCTCCGCACATTTTCTGTACGAAGCACCTCTCCAGCTTATTAAAGAAGAATGACTAATTCATGTAGCTTGCAATCATTACATAATCTAATACATTCACGATTTCATCACGGTTAATATCACACTTCTCTTCGCTTGTCTGATATTTTGCAAGTGCAATTGCAAGATCTGCTAAAGTAACCTTACCATCTTTATTGATATCACTTGCCTTCTCGTAAGAGTAAAGCTCCGTAGATACCTCTCCCTTAACAGTCTCAGATACTACATCCTCTGCGTTTAATTCCTCTTCAATATCAGAAAGCTCTACGGTATCAGCCTTTACAAGCTTCGCTACTACAGAATCCGCATTAACGCCATCCTTTAAAGTAAAGGTGAAGGTTGCAACATTGCATCGTACCTCAGAGCTTACGGCATTCTGAAGACCCATAAGAAGACTTACCTGTCCGTTCTCATTTGCAGTATCACTAAAGATTACATTGTCAAAGCAGCTCTTAGCTTCTACCAGCTCAAGTGCCTCTGTATCATAGGAAAGAGCGATGTCGAAAGCATTTGCTTCCTTAATATTGTCAAACTGTACGGTGTATTCGATAGTGTTCTCATTCTCTTTTACAATTAACTCACTGCCCTGAAGATAAGAAGTAACTTCATCAGAGGTATCACGTCTTACGGTAAACTGGTCATACACATACTTCTCGGTAGTAATCTGGTCAAGGTCGGTATCATACTTAAACATATAGGTTACTGAGCTGATAGTATCCTCAGATACTTCGAACATGGTGATTACCTGCTCCTTCTTGATATCGCTGCCAGTATCAGTAGAGTTTACATCAAGGAACTCATAGTTTAAAGAAAGAGGATCTCCCTCGCCTACAGTGTAATTCTTTCTGGAGTACCACTTTAAGCCACCTGCATGTCCACCTACCATGTAAAGTGGTGCGTTGCTTGGCTGCTCAATACTTCCATCCTCATTGATTGCAGGATTTGCATTGTTTCCTTCTGCGGTTACAAAGCCTCTGGAGTATACATGGTCATGTCCCTGCAATACTAAATCTACATCTAATTCAGAGAAGATTGGTGCCCAGAACTTTCTTGCGGATACTACATCACCATCGGTAATGTGAGAAGCTCCTGTATATAAAGACTTATGGAAGCCTACTACCACCCACTGTCCGTTTTCTTTTGCATCTGCAACCTCTGCACGAAGCATCTCTTCCTGCTCTGCACGGGCGTCGTCACTGTACCTTGCCTCTTCTAAGTTCAAGCTGATAAACTTCATGCAGCCATAGTCAAAGCTGTATGCAATCTTACCAGCTTCTTCCGGAGCATTGATGTGCTGATATAATTCGTTGTTATCATGGTTACCCTGGGTAACTGCTACAAGGCTGTTGGCAAACATATCCGCGCCACCGTTAGGATATAAACCATCGTTATTGAATAACCACTGCCACTGATTCTCATTGGTTGCCTTATCGGTAGTATCACCAGCAAGGAATACGAAGTCAGGGTTCATCTCGTTAATTTCTGCTAAGGTTGCGCCAAGTGCCTTTGCATTTGCAGCATTGGAGACCTGAGTATCTGCAATGTAGGCGAAGGTAAAGGTCTGATTGTCATTCTTAGCAAGTGCAGTCTTGAAGGTTCCGTTTGCTGAGTTGAAACCATCCCCTACGGTGTACTCATACTCCGTGTAAGGCTCTAAGCCAGATACGGAAATTTCATGAATATACTTTCCTGAAATACCTGCATAGGAAGTTCCCTCTACATAGATCACATTGGCAGCATCGCCTACCTTATTCAGTTTGATAACGGTGTCGGTATCTGCAACAGTTGTATAAGTTACATTTACCTGGGTAGATGCATCATTCCCTACATGCACATTTAACTGCTCCGGGGTCTTGGTCTCATCTACTACTGCTACAGTAGCTACCTGTACCTCTGCATTGCCACCACTTACCTGAGTTGCACTTACATCAACTCCGCATCCCATGATTACGGATGCAACAAGTGCCATTGCTCCAACTTTTCTTAAATACTTATTTTTCATAAACTCCTCTTTCTGCCTTTTTACGGCCAAAACTAATGTATATTAATACTCCTGCGATTCCTGCTGCGCCTAGGATGCAAAGAATCGTTATCCAGGAAATACTAACTTCTTTTTCTTCTGTGACAGCCAGCGGAAGACTTTCCTCCTCTACCTGCGTCTCTGGGGTTCCTGCCACCAAACTCATTTTGGCATCAACCAGATATTCCTCTTCCTTATACTCACCATTCCCGATGGTATATTTCTTTACCGTCTTCAGAGCCAGCTGGGAATCCACACCTCTCTGGCACACGCCGGTAACGGTAATGGTCATGCTCTCTGTAAAGGAATCCTCCCCATCAAAGAAGCCGAACCATGTCATCTCATTTTCTGCAGGGCCGGTAGCACTTACCTCTTTATCATATGTTACGGAGGTAATCTCACATTCGGGACCGCATACCACACCAAACTCCATACCTGCATAAGCATCACTCTCGCAGGTCACAATATCAAACCGAAATTCCCCGGTTTCCTGATTCACAGCTATCTCTGCAGCAGGTAAGGTAACCGGTACCCCTTCCTGTGCGCTGACTACAGCGGGGCTTGATAAAAAAGCCATAGCTGCCACTGCCAAAATAAACTTCTTCATACTTCTTCTCTCCTCTTTTCGCTCCACTGCTTTCCTGTGGACACTTATGATGATACGCCTCCGAAAGTAAAATCCATCACCAGCAGGCGGTAAAAAAGATTTAAAGTTTTGTAAAGTAATTGAAAAATAGTGTATTTTTATAGGAAAATAGAACTATTTGAACCTCTTGACTGAAAATTCTGGTATATGAATAAAAAAAGAGAGCATTTCTGCTCTCTAATACGGTGCTTGATTGTCAAATCTTTCCTCCGTGTGGAAGGAGACAATACCTCCAATGCAAAATCCGGGACTCCGTAGATAATCTCTAAGGCAACCTCTCGGTGTGTCGTATATGGTGCTCCCATATCGTAAATCACTCCATCCATCAATTCCACCCTCACATCCTCCGGCAACGCATAGTAATCCTCCAGAGTGTACTCCCCCTGCTGCTTGCCATAATACTTTGGATAATAAAATCAAACATAATAAACAGCCTATCTTACATCACCGATAGGCTGTTGAGCTTACAATAATATTACCTCTCCCGTTGTTAAAGGCTGCACCATCTCCGGCAGGTATTTCTGCAACAATTTATATCCGGGTCCTCCGGTGCAGTGCCCGGTATAAAGCTTCGAAAGTCCCATTCTGCGGACCTTTTCTGCCAGCTTCTGTATCTCTTCCTCGGAAAAGGTGCAGATTTCTTTACCATCCCTTGTTCCCTTCATATGAAGACCTCCCAAGAAGGCATATAGCTTCCTGCCCGGCAGCACAGCTTCTACTTCCTCCAAAATCTTTAACAATCCTCCGTGAGAGCAGCTGTTAAAGATAACCAAGCCCTTCTCCGTATCAAATACAAGGCTCACTTCATGCGCAAAATCATCGGGAAGAATCTCTTCTCCCACGCCCATATATAATCCGCTACGCTCACCGATGCTCTCCAATCCTTTTATCGAATGAGATACCAGATAGATTCCTTCTGCCAGCGATGTCACCCCAGTCACAAACGAAAAGTTCCCTGCAAACACCGGGTATACATTCTCTGGGATCCCAATCTCATGTAGCGATCCACCGGAAGTTGAGTAATACTTCTCTTTGGCAGCTTCCAATGCATAAATCTTCTTATATGGATACAATTCCAGAAATGTTCCAAAGCCACCCGCATGGTCATAATGTCCATGAGACAGTACTGCAAATTCCACTTTCTCTAAGTCAGCACCCAGTTTCTCAGCATTCTCAATAAAAATGCCGCTCTGGCCTGCATCTAAAAGATATTTCTTTCCTTTTTCCTCAATAAATAAGCTCAAACCATGTTCTGCAACAAATGCAGAATCTGTCGTATTATTCTCAATCAGTACTTTTACAACCATTATTTTTCCAACCTCTAATCTGCTTTCTTCTCCTTCAAAAGCAGTATTCCCATAAAGATCACTACCGGAAATACAACAGCCACCAGAATCCCCTTCTTCAAATCGCCTCCACAGGCATCAGCCGCCATTCCCACTGCAGTGGGGCCACCGGAACATCCCAGGTCACCCGCAAGAGCCATCAGTGCATACATAGCGGTTCCTGCACCGGGCAGATTCCAGGCTGCTACACTATAGGTTCCCGGCCAAAATATACCCACAGAGAATCCACAAACCGCACATCCAATAAGACCGATAATGGGATTGGGGGCCAATGCAGTTATTAAATAACAGACAATACAAAGAATAGCACTTCCAATCATCATTTTCTTCAGCGGTATCCTGTCACTGTATTTTCCATAAATAGCTCTGGCAGTTCCCATAAGTGCCGCAAAAGCACACGGTCCGGCTAAATCCCCTATCGTTTTTGACACCTGCAATCCTTTTTCTGCAAAGGCAGATGCCCACTGACTCATAGACATCTCGGAGGCTCCGGCACAAAACATCACCACCATTAACAACCAGAAATATTTTCTTTTCAGTAAATTTCTAAGAGGAACACGTTCTTCCTCTGATACAATCGAATAAATCGGAACCAGCGCAAAATAAAAGCAATTAAACAAAGGAACCAGCGCCCAGATAAAAGCAAGCAATTTCCAATTAGAAATACCTATTATCGTGAAGAAGATTGTGGAAATAAGTACCACGCCTACCTGCCCCCAACAATAAAAGGAATGTAACAAGCTCATTGCAGCTTCCTTTTTCTCTGTGGGACAAGCCTCCACCATTGGGCTGATTGCAACTTCGATAATACCGCCGCCGATTGCATATAATACTACCGAAATTAAAAGTCCACTATATGCGTTCCCCAACATCCCGGGGAATACAGCCATTCCCACAAGCCCCACTGCGGCACATCCGTGTGCAAAAATCACAGCCTTCCGGTACCCCACCTTGTCCAATGTTTTTGCAGCAATCAAATCTACCATCAGCTGCACCGCAAAATTAATGGTCGTAATCAAGGTAATCTGCTCCAGCGAAAGTCCGTAATCCTGCACAAATGTTAAAAATAACAGAGGAGCAAAATTATTGACGATTGCCTGGGTGATATACCCGATATAGCTGGCATAAATAGTATGTTCATAGCTTTTTCTTAACGTTGTAATAAATGACGACATAGTACTCTATCCTTTTAATTTCTTTCTGATTTCTCTCCACCCCGGATAAAATCGGTCCATATATCCATAGAACACTGCATTATGTCCTTTCTCGTATAGGTGCACCAGTTCATGGACAATCACATATTCCAGACATTCCTGCGGAAACTTTGCCAGCTGCAAATTCAGCCAGATGCGCTTGTCCGTAATATTACAGGTTCCCCAGCGGGTCTTCATATTCTTCACGCCCCAAGAATCCGGTGACTTTCCCACAATTGCAGAATACTTCTCCATAAGAAGAGGTACTCTGGCCTTTAATTGCCTGCGGTACAAATCCTCTACCAGCTTCTGTCGCAGGGTGATATCTCCATCCTTTGGAATCTCCAAGAATATCTGTTCTCCCTGCACAGAGGCTCCCGGCTTTCCCTTGGTGTATACCACCTCCAAAGGATATTCCTTTCCCCAGAGCAGATGCTTTTCCTCATTTTCATAGGTATAAGCTTTATGTAGGGGCTGGCTAAGCAGCTTCTTCTGTGCCGCCAGAATCCAGTCACGCCTTGACCTCACAAACGCTTCTATTGCACGGTCACTCACCTGTCCCGGTGCAGTCACCTTCACCCGACCATCCGGCGGAAGCACACGGATATACATATTCTTAATCCTTTTACGCTCCACCTGATATGATACATCTTCTACCATAACGCTTTCATCTTCCTTTTTCTACGCTACATCCTCTAACTTACCATATTTCCCTGCAAAATCAATCTTAATCTGCAAAAACTCCTCCATATAGCGCATCAGCGAAAAAAGCCTTGCCCGGTTCTCAAATTCCTCTCTGGAAACCGGCAGGGGCTGTTCTTTCATATCCTTATCCATTTCCTGAAACAGCTTCATCAGCATAGTTCCATCATTCTCTCTGGCATAAGACTTGGCCATCAAAGCCATGAAATCAGAAATTTTCTTGGCAGTGGCCGGGCTGCTGCTGAGAGCTCTGGCACTTTTATACATCTCAAAGAGCACCTCACACTGTTCATCCCGCATTTTCAGATAGTCCATATCATAGGTATCCTCCTTACGGAATTGATTCTTATAATCCACCTCTGCAGCATCCTTTGCCTTACGAATCATCTTTTCCAGCACCACAAAACACTCACCATTATAATCGGAAATATCCATGTTCACCACTCGCTCTGACATACGTGAGAGAATCTTCACTATCTGCTCATCTGCGCTTTGCTCCAGCTCCCTGATATACCGTTCCCTCTTATGCAGATGAAGATTGGCTACGATTCCGGCTATCACACCGATTAAGAAAATCAGGACCTCATTCATAATGGTCGGAAACGTCATCTCTCCCTCGGACACAAAGTGGGAAATCAGCACCGAGTTCATGGCCATGGCTGCATGCCAGCCAAATATCTGACAGACCAGAATGTATAACGCTAAAAACAGGAAAAAGGCGTTTAAGTGAACGCCTAATAATCCAAAACTAATTCCAGCGATTAAGAGCGCACTGATAAAAGCATAGAATCTTCCCAGTGCCGTCTTCACCGTTTCTGTCTTGGTGGGCTGAATGGATAAAATCGCCACCACCCCAGCAGAAACCGCATACTTAAGCCGCAAAACTTCTGCAAAGCAGATTGCTATCACCGCCGCAAGCACCACCTTTGCGGCCTGTATCAAAACATCTTTATTAACCTTTTTCATGATTACTTCTCTAGCTTAGCTTCCGCTGCCTCCACAGAATCATACCCATACAACTTGGCGGTATTTTTCATGGTTTCATACGCCAGATTCTTTCCTTCCTGCAAAAGTTCTGCCACAAATCTTCCATAGAGTACAAAGGTCTCCTCGCCATAGGTTCCCAACTCGCCTCTTAAATACGTCTCATAGGAGGTATTGAACGGATTGTCCTCATAGGTATGAATGCTTCTGGCATTTCCAGCCATCCTTGGGTACTTTGCCGCAAACTCCTCCATCCAGGCAACCTGAATCTTGATGATTTCTTCCTGAATCAGGATACGCTCCTGACTACGCTCCGGCAGCTCCTTCTCCAGCTCTGCATATTCCTCCGGTGCGGTAGACTTCATCATACGGGCGTACTTTTCCATAATCAGGTTCCATCCCGTATTCTCCGCCTCAAGCAAATCCCCATAATAGCTATCAAGCAGTTCCTTATTCCATGTCATATACTGACTCTTTCTCATAATGGAAAAAGTATTCCAATCATCCTGACAAAAGGCTCTGCCACCCTTATTCTGCACTTTATCAAATTGTTCCCATTCCAGTGCAACGATTTTATCAATGATTTCCATCCTCTTTGCTTCCTCCTTTATCTGACCCACGTACAGCTCCAAAAAGGGATTCGCTCCCTGAATCAGTCCCTGCACGGAAAGCTCCTTCTGGATAGCCATTGCAATCCTTTCCAAAACTCTTATGCAGGAATCCTTTTCATTTATATGAGCTGCCTTATAAGAATATCCTTCCCAAGCTTCCTTCTGGCAGGACAGTAGTGCCAACTCTTCTAAAAGTTCAGAAAGCTCTGGTAAAACATGTAAGCTCTCCAACCCCTTTTTCTTCCACTTATAGTAGGGTGCATATGTTCTATTCAATAAATAGGCAATATCCATGGCACTCTCTGCCGCCTTGCTAATGCAAATCCCTGCTGTCACATAATCCTTCCGTGCCATCATTCGTGGATAATTACTCTGACCATACTGGGAAAAATCATGAAGTGCCTTGGCAAGCTTTTCCAGTCTCACCGGCTCAGGATAATACGCCAGCAGCTTCTGTCTGATAAGAGTAAATTCTCCCAAATCATCCCGGAACACTGCCCCATTTACTGCTTGGGCAAGCTGATATTCCTCCCGTTCCCCCAGAATATTATCATAAAATTCCCGGATAGCAAATGCTCCCCGCCTTCCTCCAAGGAATTCTTCCTGCAGACTGACATCACCATGAGCACGGATTAATCTGCCATACGCTTCATTTAATGCCTCACCGATATTCTTGTAATCCTCATCCCTAAGCCACATGCAAAAGCCCACGGCATAATCATGATCTGCAGAAATCTCATCATCAAAGCCAAAACAATCGGAGCCTTCTCCCACAAGCCCCACTGCAATCCGCTCCTCATACTTTGGGAAATGCTCCCGAATCATCTGCTTCCCATATGTTTCATAGAACACGCGGCTTCTCTCCAAATTGGATTTCCAGCCCCTCTTCTCTGTCACTAGCCCCAGTGCATAACGATACTTCTCAAATACCCGGAGATAGTTCTCATTTCTTCCCACGTGCTTTTCCAGCTCTTTTAGACCTTGCTTATAGAATTCCGCCGCCTTTTCATAATCCTGCGCTTCCAGATATGCATCTCCCATAGCCACCAGCGCAGCATTATAGTGAAAATCCTGTCCGCCACCGGCCTCAAAAATATCCAGTGCCTCCCGGATAAGTCTGCGCGCTTCCCCCTGTGCCTCAGCGGTTCCAATTTTCAAAAGAGTGGTTCCCAGATTGGTACGGGTGGTGGCCTGAGGAATCACTGCCTCCTCATACATATCCACTATGTTAAGTGCTTTCTTAAGCACCTCTGCTGCCTTTTCATACTCTTCCATTTCCTGATAAAGAAGACTCCAGTTATTAAAAAGACTGGCAAAGGAAAAATCATTTTCCCCCACATTTTGCTGATAGTTCTCATAGACCTGCTCATAAAGCCCAAGAGACTGCTCCAAGAGGCCAAAGGCACGATATGCATTGGCAATATTCAAAAGGGATGTTGCCCATTCCACTCTTCCCTGCAAATTCATCCGCACCAGAAGCTTTTGCAGCATAACGCAATATTTCAGCCCCTTTTCCCTCTGGGTGGTATCCCTGCAAAAGCCAATCATTTCATTAAGCAATGTAAATAGGGCCTCATCCTCTCCCCCGGACGCTGCCTCCTGCAATTTTTCAAATAAAAATTCCTCAATCTGAGAAAGGGATGCTTTTCCAAACATCCCATCATACTCTGCCAAAACATTCTGAATATTCATATTGCCTCCGGCTGATTACACATTTAAAAGAGCTTTCACTGCCTCTTTCGGTATGAATCCCGTAGAACGCTTTACTTCCTGACCGTTCTTGAATACGATTAACGTGGGAATACTCATAACATTATAAGCAGCTGCCAGCTCCTCCTCATCCGTTACGTTCACTTTTACCACTTTCACGTCTGATACCTCATCCGCTACCTGATCCACTATCGGAGACAGCATTCTGCAAGGTGCACACCAAGACGCCCAGAAATCAACCAGCACAATACCCTCAGCTTCCAATACTTCCGTTTTAAAATTATCCTTTGAAACTTCAACTGCTGCCATAACAGTACCTCCTTTTTCTCACAATTATGCAACACTCGCAAGAAAAACAAAGTTCACGTCGCTTGTTTTTCTACGGAGTTATTCATAGTATACCACACTTATGACTTTATAAACACTCATAAGAGAATGTTAATTTTTCAACAACCCTGTTATATCATTAACAATATATATCACTTTTCTTATTGATAAAAAGTTAACAGTATTTTTTGTTGACTTCGGCATTTTAAAGTGATAACATGGCAAACAAATATATAGATGTTCGCAAAAGGAGGAGTATATATTATGGGACATTTAACAGGAAAAACTGCAATTATTACAGGAGCCGGACGTTCCGTTCTCAGTGACGGCAGATGCGGCTCTATTGGATATGGTATCGCTACCGCTTACGCTAAGGAAGGTGCTAATCTGGTAATTACCGGACGCAACGTACAGAAGCTGGAAGATGCTAAGGAAGAATTAGAAAGACTTTATGGTGTGAAGGTACTGGTTGTGAAAGCAGATGTATGCGCCGGTGCAGATAATAAGGCTGTGGTAGAAAATGTAGTAAAGCAGACCGTGGACGCTTTCGGAAGAATCGATGTGCTGATTAACAATGCGCAGGCCTCCGCTTCTGGAGTGTCTTTAGCAGACCATACCACCGAACAGTTTGACCTTGCACTCTATTCCGGTTTGTATGCAACCTTCTATTATATGCAGGCCTGCTACCCATATCTTAAGGAAACACATGGAACCGTTATTAACTTCGCTTCCGGTGCCGGACTTTTCGGAAACTATGGTCAGTGCGCATACGCTGCCGCCAAGGAAGGCGTACGTGGCTTAAGCCGTGTAGCTGCTACCGAATGGGGCAAAGACAACATCAACGTCAATATCATCTGCCCTCTGGCATGGACCGCACAGCTGGAGAATTTTGAAAAGGCTTATCCAGATGCCTTCAAGGCAAATGTAAAGATGCCGCCTGCAGGCCACTATGGTGACGCAGAAAAGGAAATCGGACGTGTCTGCGTACAGTTAGCATCCCCTGACTTTAAATACATGAGCGGTGAAACCCTCACCTTAGAAGGTGGCATGGGTCTCAGACCATAATAAAATCGCAGAGCTGTCGCTTTTCCGTGATAATATTGACAGTCACAGGAAAAAAATATAAAATTTTTATAAAATCATTATAGGAGAAGCAGTTTGCAACACATACTGTCATGGTTTTATGAAAACTTCTACAAAAGTATATTATCAGGAAATCGATTCATTAAAGGGAATTGCAATCTTCTTTGTTGTTCTGGCACACTCTATTATACTGTATCCGATTAATCTGCTTGAAAATGAATATTGCAATTCCATCTTTCGTTTTATCAGCAGCACCCATATGCCCCTATTCTTTATAGTTTCCGGATTCTGCTTTGCATATGGGGCAAATTATAAGGATTACATTCTGAAAAAGCTGTATCGCCTACTGATTCCCTACATCGTTTTTAATCTGGCCGATATGCTTCCCAGACAGCTTTTGCCAGCGTTAATCAATCGTCCGGCAAGCATGACCGACTCCTTAAAGGAAATGCTCTTCTATGGCGGTGAATATTGGTTCTTATACACCTTATTCCTAATCTTTCTGATATATCCGGCAATCTACCTCTGGCAGAAGAACAGCACCTTAAAGAAGCTTCTCGTGGAAATGATCTTGTTGGTTATATATCTTTGGGAGCCTGAGCTTTCATTCCTATGCTTAAATTATGTGCTGGTATATTTACTGTTTTTTAATACCGGAGTTCTCATCAGGGAAGCCTCCCCCCACATTTTTGAATGGACTTTCAAGAAGCCGTGGATGCAGTCAGTTACGATAGCCCTTCTGCTGATTGTGTGGGGACTATCCTCCAATTACCCAGCCACCATTAAGCTTGCCACTGTGGCAGGAATCGTCACCTGTTACTTATTCACCAAATTCCCATGGTTTAACAAGACCTTTCGCAGATTCGGCGAGTACTCACTGCAATTATATTTGTTAAACGGATTTTTATTGGTGATATCAAGGACATTCATCTGTAAAATCACATCAGCCCCTGCCATCATCATATGCTTTAATATGCTGATAACCTTTTTCCTGTCCTACATATTTATTAAATATTTCTGCCAACGTTTTAAGTGGATTCGCAGTCTGATGGGAATGTAATAAAAAAGGGTATTTTTCTTCCAGATATGCAAAAGAGCCACTGCTACTACTGCAATAAGCTCCGGCAGCCCATGAGGAAATGTCAGAATCTCCACACCGTTTAAACAATATACCACCAGCATCCCCATGATAGCATAAGGAAGATATTTTCCTAAAAATAAAATGTACACCGGTGTCTTCCTTTTTCCATTCCAGATTAAGAAGGGTAAGAAACGAAGGAGTGCAGTCACCACCGCCATGGTCAGGATTAAAAAACCACTATGCATCTTAAGACACCTCCTTTTCTAAGAATCTGCGTCCCAGAGAAAGAGCCAGAGTAATCAATATCATGGATGGTATCAGGAAGTTATCCGGTCCAAGAATCACCAGACACAGTGCCGTAACTACCACACCGCAGATTGCCGGAAAATGCTGCTTACTGTCCATCCACTGCTGCACAAATACAGTTACAAAAAGTGCAGTCATAGAAAAGTCAATCCCCGTGGTATCAAAGGGCAACACTGCTCCCAACATACATCCGATAGCACTTCCAAGCACCCAGTAACAATGGTCAAATAAAGAGACCATCCGATTATTCTTGTGTGTGTCCACTCCCTCCGGCACGTCTCCCGTACATACCAGAGAATAAGTCTCATCCGTTAGTGCGAAAATCATGTAGGGCTTTCCTTTCCCCGCATCCGCATACTTATCTACCATAGAGATTCCGTAAAAAAGATGCCTTGCATTTACCATCAAGGTGGCAATTGCAGTCTGAATAATGGATGCACCACCTGTCAGAAGACTTACCCCAAGATATTGCATGGAGCCGGCATAAATAAATATACTCATGGTCAGAACCCAGGGCAAACCATATCCGTTATCCTGCATCATAATTCCAAATCCGATACCAAGTACCAGATATCCGGTCATTACCGGAAAAGTCTTCTGTAAAATTAATTTAATCAACTGCATATTTCTGGTTAAACTTATCAAGCAAAAGTGCTGCAACAATACCTACTGCAAGACAAATGATGTTCACGATACAGCTTGCTAAAGATACCATAAAGCTGCTGAACGGAATAATCATGACGGTTGCAGCAATAACAATACCGATAATTGCATGGAATGCTACAGAATAGTGCTTATCAAATAAAGTATCTACTGCCTTTGCAAATAAGATTACCGTAGCAAGGCCTCCGATACCGCCCGGAATCAGAATAGAGAAATCCAAGTTGCCGATACCTGCTACAAATGGCTCATATAAGCCTAAGGGCATCAGCAGGGTCGAAAAGCTCATACCCGGAGCAATGATACTTAATGCCAGACAACAGCCACAGAACACATACCATAAGAAATTCGGTGTAATCTGCACTGAGAAAAGCTGTAAGCTGATTAATAACGCAAATACCACTACCATGGCAATCACCATAGAAATGTAGGAATTCTTGTTTCTTCCCTGCTCGCCCGCCTCTCTAAAAAGAGAAGGAAGCATACCGGTAATCAAACCGATGAACAGACATACGGATGGTGCCGGATATCTCTCCAATAAAATCTCTAAAAGCTTTGCAACACCGATAAAACCAATCACACCACCGATACCGACAGGAATCAGCTTCGGAACGTGGGTCTTAAACTTGCGGAACGGATCTGCCAGAAATTCCATAATTGTTTTGTAGATACCGAAAACAACACAAAGCACCCCACCGGAAATACCCGGAAGCACTGCACCAAGTCCGATTAAGGCACCCTGTAAAATCTTAGCAATATACTTCATATTTCACCTCTAATAATTTTGTGCCGCTGTGCCACGCACAAACCGCCTACATTATAATATATGAAAACAGGGCTTTTGTCATGTAAAATTATGAATCTTATGAAATTTATAAGAATTTCTCGTAATTTCCCCCAAAACTAATCTTTCTTAATGTACTAAGTATCCCGGCAATAAAATCATTATCTAA
>F42_Fallow_Deer__coassemble_346_pt1 | contig 29885 bp, 17 predicted proteins | sample F42_Fallow_Deer__metabat2_low_PE_003 | metagenome-assembled genome bin F42_Fallow_Deer
GCATTAGAATCTGTAAAAAATGAATTGTATATTTCTGAGCTTTCTGTAGCAGAAGCAGGTACTTATTTCTTAGGTGGCCTTGAAGGTAACAACTACCTTTATAAGATTTCTGTAACAGAAGGTGCACAGGCAGCTGAGCCTACAGCAGCTCCAACAGAAGCACCCACTGCTGAGCCGACTGCAGAACCAACCGCAGAGCCGGAAGCAACACAGGCACCAGTTGTTGATTATGACCCTGCCAAGATTGATGTTTGGGATTTTGGCGGTGAGCAGTTAGATACTGAAAAGTACAATAATATGCTCAATGCAGATATTATGAATTCATGGTATGACAGTAGCGTAGCTCCTGGTACTAAGGGCGTAAATCTTGCAACCTGTTCTGTAACAGATGCAGATGGTACTGTATTATTCACCTTCAACGATGGTGGATATCCTACAACCCACAGACTTCGTACTATGAATACTGCAATAAGCAGATATGATGACAAGAGCAAGAGCTTAGACGGCGTAACCTATAATGGATTTATTTATTCCAATAAGGGTGCAAGCTCTGATGTATATGTAGGTTTTGATTTAAGCGCAGGTGAGACCTTTACTGCAATCGTTGCATCTAACGGAACTGCTGCTGATTATGTAGTAGAAGCTCCATCCGGTGCAAAGACTACATATACAGATATCGTTACTGGTAGTGACCCGGCGGTATTGACCTTCTATCCTACAGAGGATGGTCTTCACAAGATTTACACTGCCAAAGAGAAGCTTGTAATCTGTCGTGCTTATGTAGAGCCTGCAATTGAAGTTATCGTAAGCGGTAATGCAGTAGCTCCTTCAAGCCTTACTGATTATGAAGTAATCTTTACCAACAATCAGAGCCAGCAGACCACATCTGCTGAGGTAGTAGACGGAAAGTATTCTGCAACTCTTTACGCAGGATTTGACTACACCTTAACACTCGGAAATGCAGACGGATATGTAATTTCAGATGGCGCAAGCCTTAGCCTGGCAGCAGATGCTACCGCAGCACAGGCTGATATTACTATTGTAGCTGTAGAAAAGTTTGCTATTACTGGTTCCTTACTTGGATTACCTGAGGACGTAGCAGCAAATCTTACCTTAGAATTCGTTTCTGATGAAATCTTTGTTCCTGAAGTAACTGTTACCGGAACAAGCTATGCAACAGAATTAGAAAGCGGTATTGAGTATACCGTGAAGGAATCCGGTATCAATGATTACAGCTTAGTATCTCCTAAGACTGTAAAGATTACCGAGGCAGGTATCTTAGATATTACCTTCGAGAAGAAGCCTGTATATAATGTAACAATTGCTCCAGAAGGTGCAGAAGCTTCAGATTTAGCAAATGCTACATTTACCTTCACTAACTTAAATGAAGAAGGTTATGTATATACCTTCACTGGAACTGAGAATATTCAGTTACGTGACGGTGTATATGATGTAAAGGTGACGAATTGTGCTCCTTTCGTTCAGAAGTTAACCTCTAACCTTAAGGTGGAAGGCGCAGCTGTAACCAAGACTATCGGTTTTGAAAGCAACATTACTGTATGGGATTTCACCGCTGCTGATTTTGTAAACGGTGGATTTGCCGGACAGGCAGCTACTTATAATGGACTTAGCTTTACCAATGCAAAGTCTCACAATAATGTATACTTATATTCCGGTGCCGGTACTGTTTCCGTACCTGTAAAGGGAGATTGTAAGATTGCTGTAAGTGCATGTTATCAGTATTCGTTCTATTTTGAGAGCGAGACCGAAAGCTCTGTAGGAGTTAAGACCGGTTCTACTTCTCAGATTGATACCTTTACTTATGATTATAAGGGTGAAGCAGGTACTGTAGACATTACTGTACTTGGAAGCTCTTACTTCAATAAGATTGAAATTATTGAAACGGTAGAATATAAGGATACTGTTACCGTAGGACCGGAAGGTGATTTCCAGACCATTAACGATGCTTTAGCAGCAGTTAAGAAGATGGATCGTCCAAATGGCGAAAGAGTAACCATTTCTATCGCTCCTGGTAACTATGAGGAAATGTTAGTAATTGACACTCCTAACGTAACCTTAAAGAATGCAAGTGCTACCCCAAGTATCGAGCTTAAGAACAAGGGTGTAGATATTGATGAAAATGCAGTTCGTATTACTCATTACTACGGACATGGTTATACCTATTACAGTATGGGTAGCGATTGTAAGTACGATGAGGAAATCTTAGCTGTAAACAAAGAGAACGGATATGCTTCTTTTGAGAATCCTGGCTCAGGTACTACCGCAGGAAGCTACTGGAATGCAACTGTTGTAATTAATGCAAACGGTGTTGAGGCAGAAGGCATTATCTTTGAGAACTCATTCAACCAGTATGTTTCTGAAAAAGCAGCTAACGATGTAATCGTTGCTCAGGCAAGTGCAAAGGAAGGTAGTGTTCCTCGTGCTGATATGGAAGCAGGTGATACTACTGTTCAGGATAAGAAGTATGTAGAGAGAGCAGCAGCTCTTGCTATTTACAATAACTGTATTGAAGTTTCCTTCGATAATTGTAAGTTTATCGGACGTCAGGATACCTTATATGGTGGAACCGGCGTTACCGCAGCTTTTTATGATTGTGCAATTTACGGTGGTACCGACTATATCTTCGGTGCAATGAACGCTGTATTTGCAAAGTGTGATTTAGTATTTAACACAAGTGAAGATAAGAACGATGTAGGTTACATTACTGCTGCACAGACCAAGTCTGGCAGAGGTATGTTAATGTACAACTGTAACGTTACCAGTACTGTTCCTGGTGTAGACACCGCTTCAGAATATCCTTCTAAGGCTGGTTACTTCGGAAGACCTTGGCAGGCAGATACCGGTGAAGCAGTATTCTACTATACCGTAGTTGATGCAACTGATTCATATTGGTATGAGTCTTCCGCATCTCTGATTCAGCCTGCTGGTTGGTTATCAACCTTAAGTGGCGAGTCTAAGATGAGTGCAGAATATGGTACTTATGAGATGTCTAAGTATGCAGATAATCAGGCAAGCAGAGCTGCTTGGGCAACTACATTAAATGAAACTACCGGTGCTGTATTAGCAGATGGTACTACTATTTCTGTAGAAGCTTTCTTAGGTGACTGGGATGCTTTCGCAGGAAAAGATATGGAAATCGTAATTCCTACCGATAAGGTAGATAACGCTCCTGTAGAAGATGATGATGCATCTGCAACTACAGAGTTCGTATTAGAAACCAGCGCATTAACCGCATTTGCACAGGGTGCTAAGGCGGATGGCGATACAGAGACTGCTGGTACTGAGGATTACTTTACTTTAATCTACAGTGCTAAGTCTAAGATTGATTCCAGCTCAAAGACTTGGGATGATGGTTATGCATCCGGACAGCGTGTAAACTTTGGCGGTAAGGTAGCCTTAGAGAAGAATGCAGTGAAATTTACCACCTCTAACCCTGCAACCGTGAAGGTTTGGTGGGCATGTGGCGGAGATGGTCGTCAGATGGCAATCTTAAATGCAGCAGGCGAGCAGGTAGCAGTTACTGCAGAGGAAGCAGTGAAGAACAGCACTTATGTATCTACTATTGAGCTCACTGAAGCAGGCACCTATTACTTAGGAGGTGACACTAACAATAACTATATCTTCAAGGTATTGGTAACCGAGCAGAAGCCGGCTGAGCCTATCGTTAGCACTTTAGATACTGCGGCAGATTTAACTGCATTTGCAGCAGGTGCAAAGGCTGATGGAGATGAAGAAAAGGCAGGTACCGAGGATTACTTCACTATTATCTATAGTGAAAAATCTAAGGTAGACTCAAGCTCTAAGACTTGGGAAGACGGATATGCTTCAAGCCAGAGATTGAATCTTGGTGGTAAGGTATCCTTAGAGAAGAATGCAGTGAAGTTCACTACCTCTAATCCTTCTACCGTAAAGATTTGGCGGGCATGTGGCGGAGATGGCCGTCAGATGGCAATCTTAAATGCAGCAGGCGAGCAGGTAGCAGTTACCACAGATGCAGCTGTAAAGAACAGCCCTTATGTATCTACTATTGAGCTCACAGAAGCAGGTACCTATTACTTAGGTGGAGACACCAATAACAACTATATCTTCAAGGTAGAAGTAACAGAAACTCCGGGCGGAGCAGTTAAGCCTCCCCGTGCTGACTGGTCTACCGTAGAAGCTCCTGCATTAGTAAGTGCAGAGCAGATTACTACTGCTGATAATACTATTGAAGTTAAAGCAACTGCAAACGTTGGTTATGACGGAGCAGATAAGATTACCGTTACCATGACTGATGCAGCAGGTAACGTAGTTGCAGCTAAGAATTCCTCTAAGGAATCTACAGATCATACTTTAACCTTTAATCCTACCGCATCAGGAACCTACACCTTCTCTGTTGTAGCAGTTCGTGAGGGCGAAGAGGATAAGGCTGGTGCAGAGACTAAGACTGCAACATTTGTACTTAAGTTAGAAACTCCTTCTATCACAAGTGCAACAAGTCTTGGTGCACAGGCAGACGGAACTGTTAGTGTTGAAATCGGCTGGGATGCTGTAACCGAAGCAACCGGCTATGAAGTATCTGTTAAGGATACTGGTATCGTAGCAACTACCGCAGGATGTGCTTATACTGTAACCGGTTTAACTGCTGGTCAGGAATATACCTTTGTTGTTAAAGCTCTTCGTGGTGAAGAAGCAAGCGAAGAAGCAACCATTACTACAACCGCAACAGCAGAAGCTCAGATGAAGTGGTCCTTCGCAGCATTTGGTAGTGGTGTAAATACAACCGACAACGGTTATGAAGGTAATGCAAACGATGGCAGCGTACGTGTATACTCTAACAATGGTAAAGGAAAGGTTGTTCCAAATACCACTGATGGACTTGCATTCTACTATACCGAAATTAATCCGGAAACTACCAACTTTACCTTAACTGCAACTGCAAAGGTAAATAATTGGAAGCTTTCAAACGGCCAGGAAGGCTTCGGTCTTATGGCAGCCGACAGAGTTGGTAAGAATGGTGATAGCTCTACCTTCTGGAACAACTCTTACATGGCAAGTGTAACTAAGGTTGAGTACTACTGGGATGGCGAGAAGGTAAGCGACGCAGGCAGCAAGATTTCTATGAAGCTTGGTGTTGGTTCCCAGGAAAAGAAGGGTGTGACCCTTGATAATATCAATGAGGCACTTAGCCTTAATGATATGAGCCTGTTCTCTAGCAAGATGACTACTTTAGAGACATCTTGTGCAGCAAACGGCGCAGGTACCTACAATATCGTAGGTGGATATACCGGAACTGAGCCTACCGGAACTGTAGAGAATGCAGTTACTGAGTTTAAGCTTACTATCCAGAAAAATAACACCGGTTACTTCGTAAGCTATACCAACGAAGCTGGTGAAACTGTAACCAATAAGTACTATGGTACTGATGTATTAAATTACTTAGACAGCGATTCTGTATATGTTGGATTCTATGCTTCCAGAAATGCAGATATCACATTCGAAGATATTAGCTTTACTACCATTGCACCTGAGGATGATGCTCCAGCAGAAGAGAGACCTGTTACTTTAGTAACTCCTAACTTCTTCATCGAGTCAGCAACCACTGCTAACAGTGCAGATTATGAGATGGTATACTACGGAAATGCTGACGGTCAGTTAGTAATTACCGATGCAGCTGGCAATGTAATTCTTGACAAGGCTGTAGTTGCAAATACCAAGGTTCGTCAGAATGTTACCCTTGCAGAAGGTAAGAATAACTTCAACGTGACCATGACTCCTGATGCTGATTACCAGCCATCAGAATATGAGAAGTTAAGCTCATATGAAGCAGTAAGCTTTACGCATATGGTAGAGTACAGAAATAATACTCAGACTGTTGTATATGTTGGTCCTAACGGAACCTCTAACGGTGCAGGTACCAAGGAAAGTCCTTTAGATATCTACACAGCAGTGAAGTGGGCTATGCCAGGCCAGCAGATTCTGTTAATGGAAGGTACTTATAACTTATCTCGTACCGTAACTATGGAAAGAGGTATGGATGGTACCGCAGACAAGATGATTTACTTAATGGCAGACCCTGATGCTGCTACCAGACCTGTGCTTGACTTTGGTAAGAAGTGTGCTGGTATGGTACTTGGTGCTGATTACTGGTACTTACAGGGATTTGATGTAACCCAGTCAGCAGATGCTCAGAAGGGTCTCCAGATTTCAGGCAGCAACAATGTAGTGGATCAGGTAAATGCGTACAGAAACGGTAATACCGGTATTCAGATTAGTAGATTTAAGTCAACTGACCTTTGGGAAGATTGGCCTTCAAACAACTTAATTCTGAACTGTACTTCTTATCTCAATGCAGATAAGGGTTACGAAGATGCAGATGGTTTCGCAGCTAAGCTTACTATCGCAGATGGAAACGTATTTGACGGATGTATCGCTGCTTACAACGCAGATGACGGTTGGGACTTATTCGCTAAGTTAGAGACCGGTGCCATCGGTAAGGTTGTAATCAAGAACAGTGTTGCATTCAAGAATGGTTATGTTGTTGATGACGCAGGCAATGAAGTAAATGCCGGAAACGGTAACGGCTTCAAGATGGGTGGTGACAGCATCACCGGATACCATGAGTTAATTAATTCTTACGCATTTGGAAACAAGGCGAAGGGATTTGACTCTAACAGCTGTCCTGATATTCAGGTTATGAACAGTATTGCATTTAACAACTTATCTTACAACGTAGCATTCTATACCAACAATGCTATCAATACAGATTATGCTGCAACCGGTATCATCTCTTACAAGACTGCTTCCGGTGAAGCTGAAAACATTAAGCCTAAGGGAACTCAGGATACTACTAAGATTTACGGAACTACCAACTTCTACTTTGATGGAAGCCAGTCTGTAAATACTGAAGGTATCAGGGTTTCTGATGACTGGTTCGTATCACTTGATATGGATGCTGCAATTAAGGGTGGAATCACCAGAAATGCAGACGGAACCATTAACATGGGTGACTTCCTTAAGTTGACTGACAAGGCTCCTAGCGGAGTTGGTGCTAATGGACAGGGAACACCTTCTAAGGATATCGTGATTAATGAGCCAGCTCAGACTCCTGCACCTACAGCAGCACCTACTCAGGCACCAGTAGCACCTACTGCTGCGCCTACCCAGGCACCAGTAGCACCTACTCAGGCTCCTGCACAGCCTACAAAGGCACCTTCTGTAGAAGAAGTTGTAGCTGGTGCAATTAATAGTATCGTGAATGCGGGCGCAAAGGCTGCAAATGATATCTTAAATGCAAAGAACCCGGAGGAATTAAAGGCTGCAATCAGTAGCTTTGTGAATACCGTAGTTGATATTTTCAAGAATCTTCCGGTTATCAACGTGAAGACTGCAATGTCACTTTCAAACGCTGAGGCTGCAATCGCAGCAAGCGGAGCATCTATTGATATTGACGATCATGAGGCAGATGTGGCTGTAACAGATGTTGCAAATGGTCTGTTCACCGTTCCAGAAGGTGGACGTTTAGAAGTGAAGGATACAAAGCTTTCAGCAGATCAGAAGAATGCGGCAATGAAGAGTGGTATTTCTTCTAAGCAGTTAGAAAATGCACATCCATTAGAGATGAACTTATTCAATAATAAGAATGAGAAGGTTCAGCCGGTGGTTCCTATGGTAGTATCTTTCGAGCTTCCTAAGGATTTTGTCGGAAAGGACGTAAAGCTTCTTCACTATACCGATAATGGCGTAGAGGTAATTGATGTAGAAGAGAACGGTAATACCGGTAGTGCTGTAGTAAGCAGCTTCTCTACCTTTGCTCTTGTAGCAGTAGATGCTAGCAAGGCACCTAAGACTTCTGATATCGTGGTACCTCAGGTAAATGTTCCTGCGGTAGATACAGCAGAAAGCAGCACTTCAATCCTTCCTTGGATTTGCTTAGTTGTAGCGGCTTTAGCAGGTGGTGCAGCAGTAATCACCGGAGCAGCTTTCTTCAGAAGAAAAGAGGAAGAATAATCTCTAATTATGACACTATTAGGGTGTAAAAATACTAGTTTTTGAAAGAAGAGAATTCTAGTAGAATTAAGGGTAACTACTTATGGTAGTTACCCTTATCTTTATGTGTGGGAGGTTATATATGAAAGGGAAGAAGTTATTGAGCCTTGCCATGGCAGCTGCTTTGATCACAGGACTTTTGGCTGGGTGTGGAGGTAGTGCAGAAAGTACTGCCAATGAAAGTAATGTGAGTGAAAGTAGCGCACAGGTAACCGAAGCACCTGTTGAGACAGAGACACCAGCAGAGACACCTACCGAAGAACCGGCAGCTTCCGGCAATACATTGACTGCATTAGAATTAGCTGAAATCATGGGTAATGGTATTAACCTTGGAAATACCATGGAAGCTTACGGTCATACCACCTTGGGCGTAGGATTGGATACCAGTTCTTATGAGACCTATTGGGGCAATCCTGTTACGACACAGGAGATGATTACCGGTATGAAGGAAGCAGGCTTTGACAGCTTGCGTATTCCAGTGGCATGGACCAATGCCATGAATTTTGAGTCCGGTGATTATACCATCGGTCAGGATTATCTGGATCGTGTAGAAGAGATTATTAATTATGCTCTGAATGAGGATATGTATGTTATCATCAATGACCACTGGGATGGTGGCTGGTGGGGAATGTTCGGTTCAGCTACCCAGGAGACCAGAGAGCAGGCAATGGAGCTTTACACCTCTATGTGGTCACAGATTGCCGAAGAGTATAAGGATTACGATTATCATTTGATTTTTGAATCCGGTAATGAGGAATTGGGTTATCGCTTAAATGATACCGATATAGCTAAGGATTCTGGAGCCTTATCTGATGATGAATGTTTTGAAACTACTAATAAAATCAATCAGGCGTTTGTAGATACCATTCGTAGCGCAGGGGGCAACAATGGGGACAGATTCCTTTTGATTGCCGGCTTTGGTACCGAAATTAACAATACTGTTGATGATCGTTTTGTAATGCCGACAGATACGGTAGAGGATAAGCTTTTAATCTCTGTACATTTTTATGATCCTTCCGGATATTGTATTTTTACCAGTGTAGATACATGGGGAACTAAGGAAGAGTACGAAACCATGAATGCACAGCTTGCAAAGATGACCAAGTTTACAGAAGCGGGAATCGGTGTGGTCATTGGTGAGTATGGTGTGCTTATGGAAACTGGTACATTAAAAGAGAATGCAGAGCTTTATGTGGAGAACTTTTTAGATAACTGTGATTTATACGGCTATGTGCCAATGCTTTGGGACTGCTCTAACTTATTTGACCGTAGAGAAATCAAGATGGTTGATGATGAGATGGCCGCCATTTATCAGGAGCATAGATATGCGAACCAGTCACAGACTCCTGTGGAGGAGTTACAGGCTGCTGCTCAGGCAGATATGGATGCTGCACTGGAAAATGCATCCGGTGGCTATGTGCTTCCTGATGATAAGGCGATGGCATGGATTATGTACAACAGTAGCGATTGGGGAACCCTCTACAGTGTCGGCGATATATATGATCCAGATTCCAAGACAGGTGGAGTTGTGGCAACTGATGTAGAGGTTACCGGCGAAGGTACTTATACGGTTGCACTTGATTTTACTGGAACAGCAGCAGGTTACGCCAATAGCGTGGTATTCGCCGCTGTGGCCGTAGGAAATGGTGAGCTTCTATATCCGGGATATATTATGAATATTACGGAAGTACTTATTAATGGAGAACCATATAAATTAACCGGAAGACCATATACCACCAGTGATGATCAGAAGTGTACCAGAGTAAACCTCTATAACGAGTGGGTAAGTGCTCTGCCGGATGATGTCCGTGTAATGGGCGGAGGTACTACCGGTTGTACACCATGTGTACTGGATGCGGCAACTCTTGGCAATGTAGAAACCATTCAGGTTACCTTTACATATAAGCCGGGAAATTAAAGAAAATAGGTGTGGCGGGGACTTACTTTAGTCCCCGCTATTTACTTTTCAAGATTTTATTGATAGAATGTTATCAAGCTTGCTTTGATGGGAAATTATTCCCATAGAAAGGAAAAATATGAATGTTGTAGTAGGAATTGACATTGGCGGAAGCACCACAAAGATTGCAGGGTTTTATAACGGAGAGCTTTTACAGTCTGTACAGGTGAAGGCCAATTCTCCGGTAGCTTCTCTTTTTGGTGCATTTGGTCAGTTTCTTTTGGAAAATAAATTAAATCTACAGGATATTGCAGAGATTCGTCTTACGGGAGTGGGAAGCAGCAGTATTCATCAGCCTATTTACGGAATACCCACCTATCATGTCGATGAATTCGTGGCAGATGGTGTGGGGGGAAGATATTTCTCCAAGGGAGAAAAGATTGTGGTTGTCAGCATGGGAACCGGAACCACATATGTGCTTGTAGATGGTGAGAGATTGACTCATTTGGGGGGTATTGCAATTGGGGGCGGAACCATCATGGGTTTATCCCGTCTGATGTTGAATACGGAGGATGTAGAGACTCTTCAGGAGATGTCTTTAAAGGGTGATGTAGGGAACATTGACCTTAGAATCGGAGATATTTCAGCTAAGCCTCTTCCGGGGCTTGATTTGGACATTACAGCGGCGAATTTTGCCAATGTGGCACCTAATGTATCCAAGGAGGATATCGCAGCGGGAATCGTTCATATGGTGTTAGAAAATATCTGTCACACCGGTACTTTGATTGCAAGAAGCCATGGTGTAGAAGAATTTATTTTAATCGGTTCTTTGGCATATTTTGATCAGTGTCCGGCAATCAGTGAAAGCTGTGCAGCTATGGAGGGTGGCAATGTTCACTTTGTAATTCCGGAGGCGTGTGGTTTTGGAACTGCTATTGGCGCAGCACTTGCTCAGGCGAAGGATTGTACAGAAATATAAGTTCTTGGGGGAAATAGTGAAGAAGGTAAGATATTTTGGGGTATTTTGTCTTGGCTTGTGTCTGTTGCTGGGAATAGCCTTTGAGAGTAGGGCGCAGGAGAATAAGGGAAGGATTCTCTTTATCGGGTCATATTCTTATGCATGGGATACCACGCAGATGCAGATTGAGGGCATTAAGTCTGTTGTTGGGACAGATTATGAAATTGATTATGAGTTTATGGACACTAAGAGGGCAACGGATAACTACTCTTATCAGAATTTTTTTGAAGGGCTGAATCATCGTCTGTCTTTGGTAGAGCCATATGATGTAATTATTCTGGGGGATGATGCTGCGCTTCAGTTTGGTGTGCGTCATCAGAATGAGTTGTTTTCCGGAGTTCCTATGGTTTTCGAGGGTGTGAATAACTTAAATATGGCATATCAGGCCAGTGAAAATCCATTGATTTACGGTGTGGTGGAGGAATTGTCCTATGTTGATAATATTGAGCTGGCTTTAAAGCTGAATCCCAATGCAACTAAGGTTGTGGCTATATTGGACAACAGTGTAACCGGCAATGCTGAGCGGGAGAATTATTACGCATGTCAGGATGCATTTCCGCAACTGACATTTTCTGAGCTGAATTCCATGGAATTGTATACCTATGAATTGCGGCGTTCTTTGCGGGAAATGACAGCGGATACTATTGTGCTCTATATTACTATGACGGAGGATGCCAATGGCAAAATGTATTCCAGTGGGGAAGTTGGACCATTTATCCATGAGTTTTGTTCCGTTCCGGTATTTCGCCTGGTAGAGGCAGGAATCGGTGAGGGTTTTATTGGCGGTAATGTTGTATCTATGAGTAAATCCGGGGCTATTGCGGCAGAAATGGCGATTTCTATCATTGAGGGAAAAGGCTGGCCGGTGGATGTGGAAGAAAGTCCCAATGTAGTTTGTATTGATGAAGATATCATGCGCGAGTATGGAATCGATTTAAACCTGATTCCGAAGGATGCGGTAGTGATTAATCATAAAGTTTCCTTTGTTGAGCAGTACAAGCCGGTGTTGGTGCCAGTGTGTATTCTGATTGCTGGTCTTTTGGGGATTGTAAGTGTAGTACTTTACAATAATCGCAAGTTCCGTAAGCTTCTTGCACAGCTCAGTGAAGCAAAAAGTATTGTGGAGAATGCTTCCCAGCATGACTTTCTTACCGGACTTGGGAATAGAAGCAAGTTTGTGGCAGATTTGGAGCAGTTAATTGCAGAGCAGATTCCATGTACGGTTATTATGCTGGATATTGATGATTTTAAGCGGATTAATGATATTTATGGACATTCGGTGGGCGATTTGGCCTTGCAGACGGTTGCCAATCGTATGAAGGAGCTGCATTCTCCGTTACTCACCTCATACCGTTATGCAGGTGATGAGTTTATCATGATTTTACAAAGTGCACAGTCCAAGATTGTGGAAAAGACTGCGTATGCCTGTAGGAATATCTTTGCGAAAGGCTTTATGGTAAATGGGGAAGAACACCATATTACGGGAAGCATCGGAATTACCAGTTATCCTACAGACGCCAATGATGCGGAGGCACTGGTAGTATGCGCTGATAGAGCAATGTATCAGGTGAAGAAGAGTGGAAAGAACCAGTTTGCCATCTATGATAAGTCCATGGTGGAAGATTCTTAGAAAGTACTTTACTTTTTGAAAAAAAAGTAATACAATACGTTAATAGATAAAGCGTTGACGAGAACAGTACTTTTTAGGAAAGTGCCAGAGAGAGCTGCCGTGTAATAAGCACGAGCTGAGAGCAGCTTCGCCGGACTAATCAGGAAAACCATCTCTGAGTGGCTCTAATACAGCCCGTATACCTACGTTACAGGGAAAAGGAGTGGCTCCTTTGAAGTATAAAGGGGCAACAAGGGTGGAACCGCGTATTTTTACGTCCCTTGCAATAGTTGTTATTGCAAGGGATTTTCTTTGTGCGTTAATAATGAGGAAAATGCCAGCGGAGCTGGTGCAGTCACAAATCAAATGCGTAAAGATGCTTGCATATTTTTGAGAATTTGATTTGTGATTGCCCGGTGTCATAGCACTGGTATTTGACGAATATCGCATCAGTGAGAAGCTTTGCTTCGAACCTAAGAAGGAGGAATGAACATGAAAATCACATTAAAAGACGGCTCTGTAAAAGAGTATGCAAGCGCAATGAGCGTTTATGAGATCGCACAGGACATTTCCGAAGGTCTTGCCAGAGTGGCATGCTGCGGAGAGGTGGACGGTAAGGTAGTTGACCTTAGAGATATCGTAGACAAGGACTGCACTTTAAGTATTTTGACTGCCAACGACAAGGAAGGATTAAAGACCCTTCGTCATACCACAGCTCATGTTTTGGCAGAAGCAGTAAAGAGAGTATTCCCGGATGCAAAGCTTACTATCGGACCAAGCATTGAGAATGGTTTTTACTATGACTTTGACCATGCTCCTTTCTCCAGAGAGGACCTTGATAAGTTAGAGGCTGAGATGAAGAAAATCATCAAGGAAGGTGCTAAATTGGAAAGATTTACCCTTCCAAGAGAAGAGGCAATTAAGTTCATGGAAGAGAAAAACGAGCCATATAAGGTAGAGCTTATTCGTGACCTTCCAGAGGATGCAGTGATTTCTTTCTACAGCCAGGGTGACTTTGTAGACCTTTGTGCAGGTCCTCACTTAATGAGTACTAAGAATATCAAGGCTTACAAGCTGACCTCTTCATCCGGTGCATACTGGAGGGGGAATTCCGACAATGCAATGCTTCAGCGTATCTATGGTACGGCATTTAATAAGAAAGAAGAGCTTGCAGAGTATCTTGAGTATTTAGAGAATATCAAGCTTCGTGACCACAATAAATTAGGTCGTGAGATGGAGCTGTTCACTACTGTAGATGTTATCGGTCAGGGCCTTCCCCTTCTGATGCCGAAGGGTGCGAAGATGATTCAGACTATGCAGAGATGGATCGAGGACGAAGAGGAGAAGCGTGGCTACGTTCGTACCAAGACCCCACTCATGGCTAAGAGTGATTTATATAAGATTTCCGGTCACTGGGATCATTACAAAGAGGGTATGTTCGTACTTGGTGATGAAGAGGTTGATAAAGAAGTATTTGCACTTCGTCCCATGACCTGTCCGTTCCAGTACTATGTATATAAGGCTTCTCAGAAGTCCTACAGAGATCTTCCGATTCGTTATGGTGAGACTTCTACCTTATTTAGAAATGAAGATTCCGGCGAGATGCATGGTCTTACCCGTGTACGTCAGTTTACCATTTCCGAGGGGCACTTAATCGTTAGACCTGATCAGATGGTAGAGGAGTTCAAGGGATGTCTTGCTCTTGCAAAATATTGCTTAGATACTCTGGGAGTAGGTGAGGATGTTACCTACAGACTTTCTAAGTGGGATCCGAATAATAAGGAAAAATATGTAGGTTCTGAAGAGGTTTGGGAAGAGACTCAGCAGAATATTCGTGACGTATTAAATGAGCTGGGGATACCTTTCTATGAAGGCGAAGGCGAAGCCGCATTCTATGGCCCAAAAGTAGATATTCAGGCGAAGAACGTATATGGTAAGGAAGATACTATGATTACCATTCAGTGGGATGCGGTACTTGCGGAGCAGTTCGATATGTACTATATTGACCAGAATGGTGAGAAGGTACGTCCTTACATCATCCACAGAACTTCCATGGGCTGCTACGAGAGAACTCTTGCATGGTTAATTGAGAAGTATGCCGGAAAGTTCCCTACATGGCTTTGCCCTGAACAGGTAAGAGTGCTTCCTATCTCAGAGAAGTATGAGGCTTATGCCGTAGAGGTCGAAAATAAATTAAAAGAAAACGGCATCTTAGCTACTACTGACCATCGTAGCGAGAAGATTGGCTTTAAGATTCGCGAGACTAGAATGGCAAAGGTTCCTTACATGCTTGTTGTAGGACAGCAGGAGGAAGAAGCAGGACTTGTTTCTGTAAGAAGCCGTTTCGCAGGTGATGAGGGACAGAAGAGTCTTGATGAGTTCATTGACCAGATTTGCAAGGAAATCCGCACCAAGGAAATCCGTAAGGAAGTAGCTGTGGAAGAACAGAAGGCTAAAAACTAATCAAAATTAAAATGTATAATTCAAATTGTTCTGCTCAAACTATCCGTGTAACTTATAAACAGACAGTTTGAAAGGAGAACAATATGAACAAAGATTCAAAATGCGGTACACCTAACCAGATTGACTGTGAAGCAGAGGCTTGTGTATATAATCACTCACACAAGTGTGATGCTACTCATGTAGATATCAAGGGCAATCATGCAACTTCTGTACAGGAGACTGCTTGCGGAACTTTTAGAGAGAAATAAATCTCAAAAGTTTGTAAATAGCTGTTGACAGAACGGTAAGTGTGTGGTATTCTGTATAAGCGTTTGGGAACGCGAGGGACAATAAAGCAGAGTATCCACTCTCACCTTACGGCCTTCAGTGAGCTGGTAAGTGTCAAATATCCTTAACTAGATAAAATAATAATGCGGTGTCAGATTGCATTGATTTATTTGGATGGATTTTAAGTGGATAGCTATGCTATCCACTTTTTTGTGCGTAAATAATGAGCCAAACACCGGCTTGTCGGTGCTGACGAAGAGAGGATGGCGTGGAGATGCTTGCATATCCATCGACATAATCGATGAGGAAGAGTGGTGCGAATGCACCGGTATTTGGCGAATATTGCATCAACGAGCAGCTTGCTGCGAGTCTGTAGTGGAGAAACAAGATTCATTTTCTTATGGAGGGTAAGACCATTAGCGATTTATTGATTAATGAACAAATCAGAGACAAAGAAGTACGAGTAATCGGCGAGGATGGCGAGCAGTTAGGTATTATGTCTGTGAAAGAAGCCTTAGCATTGGCGGAGGAAGCAGGTGTGGATTTGATTAAGATTGCACCAACCGCGAAGCCACCAGTATGTAAAATCGCAGACTATGGGAAGTTCAAATATGAACAGACCAGAAGAGAAAAGGAAGCAAAGAAGAAGCAGAAGGTTATCGATGTAAAAGAGATTCGTTTATCTCCAAACATTGACATCAACGACTTGAACACCAAGTCAAATGCTGCAAGAAAGTTCTTAACCAAGGGTGACAAGGTTAAGGTTACTCTTCGTTTCCGTGGCCGTGAAATGGCACATATGAACAGTAGCAAGCATATCTTAGATGATTTTGCAGAGTCACTTGCAGATGTTGCAGTAGTGGAGAAAGCACCTAAGGTAGAGGGCAGAAGTATGACAATGTTTTTAGCTGAGAAACGTTAATTCGTACAGTTAAAATAAATAAGTGAAAATTTAGGAGGAACTCGTTATGCCAAAAATGAAGACAAGCAGATCAGCTGCGAAGCGTTTTAAATTAACCGGAACAGGTAAATTAAAGAGAAACAAAGCTTACAAGCGCCATATCTTAACCAAGAAGACTACTAAGAATAAGAGAAATCTTAGAAAGCCTGCACTGGTAGATTCTACTAATGTTAAGACTATGAAGAAGATTTTACCATACTTATAATTAGAAGATTAGGAGGAAATGAGACATGGCAAGAATTAAAGGTGGCTTAAACGCAAAGAAGAAGCACAATAGAGTATTAAAGCTTGCAAAAGGTTACAGAGGAGCAAGAAGCAAGCAGTATAGAATCGCTAAGCAGTCAGTTATGAGAGCATTAACTAGCTCTTACGCTGGTAGAAAAGAAAGAAAGCGTCAGTTCAGACAGTTATGGATTGCACGTATCAATGCTGCAGCTAGACTTAATGGTTTATCTTACAGCAAGTTCATGTACGGCTTAAAGTTAGCAAACGTTGACATGAACAGAAAGATGTTAGCTGAGATGGCAGTTAATGATGCTGCTGGTTTCGCTAGCCTCGCTGAGCTTGCAAAGAGTAAATTAGCTTAATTTAAGAACATACGAAAGAGTCGCTTTTTAATGCGGCTCTTTTATATTGCTTTCGTTGACTTTTGTTTCATAATGTGATACTTTAATATGTAAAAGAGTTAAAGTTTTGAAGCGTAGAGTGTAGCGTTTCAAATGGGGAAAGGAACGAAAGCTTATGCCAGTAATGGAGTTACTTGAGAGAAATGCCAGGTTGTATCCGGATGAGGTTGCACTTGTAGAATTGAACCCGGAAGAGAAGGACAACCGCAGAACGACTTGGAAGGAATATGAGCTGATTCAGCCAACCAGCTTCCGACCATATCGAAGAGAGATTACCTGGAGTATTTTTGATGAGAAGGCAAACCGCTTTGCCAATATGCTTTTAGACCGCGGCATCAAAAAGGGTGATAAGGTCGCTATTATTATGTACAACTGTCTGGAATGGCTTCCGATTTATTTCGGAGTCCTGAAAACCGGTGCCATTGCAGTACCTTTTAACTTTCGTTATGATGCGGAGGAAATCGTATATTGTGTAGAGCTTGCACAGGTGGATGTTATTGTATTCGGACCGGAGTTTATCGGACGTATTGAGGCCAATGCAGATCGCCTTGGAAGAGGCCGTTTACTTATCTATGTGGGTGATAATTGTCCAAGCTTTGCGGAGAGTTACCGCGAATTGGTTGCAGACTGCTCCAGCCATGCACCAGCGATTAAGATTACTGATGAGGATGACGGAGCTATTTATTTCTCATCAGGAACCACCGGTTTCCCGAAAGCGATTTTACATAAGCATCTGAGTCTTCGTCAGGCAGCTGAAATGGAAGAGAGACATCATGAAATCGGCAGAGATGACTGTTTCTTATGTATTCCGCCTTTGTATCATACTGGTGCAAAGTTCCACTGGATGGGAAGTCTTGTGGCAGCAAGTAAAGCAGTATTGTTAAAGGGTGCAAAGCCGGAAGTTATTTTAGATGCCATCTCCAAAGAAAAATGTACCATCGTATGGCTTTTAGTGCCGTGGGCACAGGATATTCTGGATGCTCTGGATAGAGGTGATATCAAGCTTGAGGATTACGATTTAGACCAGTGGAGACTGATGCATATCGGAGCTCAGCCAGTTCCACCGTCGCTGATTAAGAGATGGAAGGAATATTTCCCCCATCATCAGTATGATACCAATTATGGTTTATCAGAATCTACAGGACCGGGATGTGTACACCTTGGTATGGAGAATATCCACAAGGTTGGAGCTATCGGTGTGCCGGGGTATCGTTGGAAATGCAAGATTGTGGATGAAAACGGCGTAGAAGTAAAGCAGGGCGATGTTGGTGAGCTTTGTGTAAAGGGTCCCGGTGTTATGACCTGTTACTATAATGATGAGAAAGCAACTGCCGAGGTTTTAAAGGATGGCTGGTTATTTACCGGTGATATGGCAATGTTGGATGAGGATGGCTTTATCTTCCTTGTAGACCGTAAGAAGGACGTTATTGTCAGTGGTGGTGAAAATATCTACCCTGTACAGATTGAGGATTTCCTGCGCCGATTTGACAAGATTAAGGACGTTGCAGTAATCGGTCTTTCAGATCGTCGTTTGGGTGAGAAGACTGCGGCTATTATAGAGATTAAGGATGGTATGACCTGCAGCGTGGAAGAAGTGGAGAACTTCTGCATGGAGCTGCCGAGATACAAGAGACCGAAAGAGATTATCTTTGCGGAAATCCCAAGAAATGCAACCGGTAAGATTGAGAAGCCGAAGCTTCGTAAGATGTACGGTGCAGACAATCTGGTTGCAAAAGAGACGATGGAGTAAATATCTAAATTCATTCAGGGGAAGGAATAGCCTATGGAAAAACAGAAAAGAAAACATGTTACAGAAATGTATGAAGCAATTCTAAAGATTCAAAATCTGGAAGAATGCGAACAGTTTTTTGAGGATTTATGTACTCCTACAGAAATGGCAGCTATGGAGCAGCGTTTCGCAGTAGCATCTCTGCTTAAGCAGGACAAGGTCTACATGGAAATTTTAGAAGCAACCAGCGCAAGTACCGCAACCATCAGTCGTGTAAAGCGTATGCTGAACTACGGTAATGGCGTACTTGGCGAGGTAATGGACCGCTTAAAAGAAGACAAATAAATACATTTACGATAAGGGGTATTGCTTTCAGCAATGCCTCTTTTTATATTCTCCCGGCTTACCTAAAGGCCTGCCACCTCTACGCTACCCACCATTCCCCTGTCCGGGAACATATCCCTCTTGCATAATGCTTACGAGAACTGCGTAGAAATTTCCAAAATCATGTTTTGCGTTCCATTCGTGTCTCGGCGCGTGTTAGACAATCAGCGGATTTGTCCCGTATAGGGCGGATTCTATATAAGAACTGAAATCCTGCCGTTTCTTTAGGAAAATAGCCCTGTCTTGGTAAACTGTTCGAAACTGCTTAAATTTCACAAAGTGGCGTACTACGTTCTATGATTAGTCACTGTCTGTTCGAGCTTCGAGCAAAATGAATAGGACTGTTCGTCTATGGTTAGACGCCTTTGCTGGCGTCTGCCATAGCACGGACAGTCCTATTCATTTTGTCGAAGACGCGCCCCGACATTGATCTGAACGTAGTTCGCCGCTTTGGAAATTTTTACGCACTTTCTCTAAGCTTACCAAGACAGGGCTATTTTCCTAAAAACGGCTGGCTACCATACGAAACCTCAAGAATCCGACTAATATGCGGACAAATCCGCCGATTGCTCTAACTTCGAAGAGACACGAAAAATCATAGAACGCAAATCTGATTTTGTGAAATTTAAGCCGTTCGCAGTAGCATTATGCAAGAGGGATATGTTCCCGGACAGGGGAGTGGTGGGTAGCGTGGATGTGGCAGGCCTCACTTAAGCTGGGAGGGAATATAAAAGAGGCGTTACCCGAAGGTAACACCCCTTGTGGTGTATGTATTTATTTGCCGAGAGCAGTTTTCTGGGAAACGGTGGTTTCCTTGTCGTAGCAGGCAAATGCATTGTCTACCAGTTTTTTGTCCGGCTTTGGTGTAAATAAGCTTACAACAGGAACGATTACAAGACCAGCCATCATTACGATTGCACCGCAGTTGATTGGAGACTGCATGATTGCAGGGAAGCTGCTCTTGAAGAAAATGTTTGCTGTCATAACGACACAGCTGAAAATGAAGCATACCCAGCAGGATGCTTTGGTAACTTTTTTAGAGTATAAGGAGTACATAAATGGTGCTAAGAATGCGCCTGCCAGTGCTCCCCATGAAACGCCCATAAGCTGTGCAATGAAGGTTACATTGCTCTTATGCTGAATCAATGCTAATACAGAAGAGATAACGATAAATACAACAACAAGTACTCTCATGTATAAAAGCTGTGTTTTTTCACTCATCTTTTTAACAATATTGCTTTTGATTAAGTCAAGGGTTAAAGTGGAGCTGGAAGTCATAACCAGTGAAGATAGTGTGGACATTGATGCAGATAATACTAAGATTACTGCAAGTGCAATCAATCCGTCACCTAAACCGGATAACATGGTAGGTACTACGGAGTCGTAACCATTTGCTGCAATGTCAATCTGATCAGAGAAGAGACGTCCGAAGCCACCAAGGAAATAACAACCACCTGCAACGACAAGTGCGAAAATGGTAGAGATAATGGTTCCCTTTTTAATAGAACCTTCGTTATTGATGGCATAGAATTTGGTAACCATCTGAGGAAGTCCCCATGTACCAAGGGAGGTAAGGATTACTACAAAGAATAAATTCAAAGGATCCGGTCCAAACATGGAAGCAAATACACCCGGAGTGGTGGCTACTGTTTCATCAGTAACTCGTGCAAGTCCATCCAGTGCTTCCATAAAGCTACCCTTGCTGGAAAGTACAGCAGCGATAATGGCAACGATACCGAACAACATAATAATGCCTTGAAGAAAATCACTGATTGCGGTAGCCATGTATCCACCTGCAATAACATAGATTGCGGTAAGAACTGCCATGATGATGATACATACAGAATAGTCGATATCAAAAGCCATTCCGAATAATCTTGATAAACCATTATACAGTGATGCAGTATAAGGAATCAGGAAAATGAATATAATAACAGAAGCACCGATTTTCAGCGGGTTGCTGCCGAATCTCTCACCAAAGAACTGAGGCATGGTAGCAGAGTTCAGATGCTGACTCATGATTCGGGTTCTTCTACCAAGGATGACCCAGGCAAGAAGAGAACCAATGATTGCATTACCAATACCAGCCCATGCAGCGGCAATACCGAATTTCCAACCGAATTGCCCGGCGTAACCAACGAATACAACGGCTGAAAAATAGGAGGTTCCATAGGCAAATGCAGTAAGCCATGGACCTACACTACGTCCGCCCAGAACGAAGCCGTTTACGTCTGTGGCGTTTTTGCGACAGTAAAAACCGATACCGATTAATACTGCAAAGTAAATCACGAGTAACAATACCTTTAACATGTTGTACTCCCCCTTGTAAAATTATATGTGTTTAATACTTTAATGCTTTTAAGGTTTTATGCTTTAAAAGATTAAACAATAAAAGCATAGCATAAAAGCGTAAACTTCGCAAGAGAAAAGTATTGACACCAAGGGGGCAAGAAACTATAATTTAACCATATTCCTCGATAGCTCAATGGTAGAGCACTCGGCTGTTAACCGAGTTGTTGTAGGTTCGAGCCCTACTCGGGGAGTTTTTTTATTATATTATATATAAAAGAAAGGGAAATTTATGGGCGTTTTATCCGAGTTACAGCCAAAGAAGGTATTTGAATATTTTGAAGAAATCTGTGGTATTCCTCATGGTTCCGGCAATGTGGAGCAGATTAGTAATTATCTTGTGAAATTTGCCAAGGATAGAAATCTTGAGGTTATTCAGGATGAACTTAAGAATGTAATCATTATTAAGGACGCTACGGCAGGCTACGAAAATGAGCCGGCCGTAATCATTCAGGGACATATGGATATGGTAGCGGTTCATACGCCGGAGCTTTCCATTGATATGACCAAGGAGCCCTTAAAGGTGGGAATTGATGGTGATAATATCTATGCTGCGGGAACAAGCCTTGGTGGAGATGATGGTATTGCAGTAGCGTATGCATTGGCACTTCTTGACAGTGATGCACTTTTACACCCACGTCTGGAGGTTGTGATTACCGTAGATGAAGAGGTGGGGATGGATGGTGCCAGAGGCATTGATTTATCCATGCTAAAGGGCAATCGCCTTCTAAATCTTGACTCTGAGGAGGAAGGAATCTTCTGGGTAAGCTGTGCTGGCGGTGGAAGGATTGCCAGCATCTTAGAGTATGAAGCTTCGGAGATGACCGGACAGGTATATCAGTTGACCATCTGTGGTCTTGCAGGAGGACATTCCGGCGCAGAGATTCATAAGGAAAGGGGCAATTCCAATATTTTATGTGGACGCCTTTTATGGAAGCTTGCCTCTAAGGTCTGCTTTGGATTGGTATCTGCTAAGGGGGGTGTTGCAGATAATGCCATCTGTAGAGAGACAGTGCTTAAGCTTGTGCTGAATAAGGAAGATGTGGATACCTTTGCTAAAGTAGTGAAAGCGTTTGAAGAAGAAGTGAAGGTAGAGCTTGCAACAAAGGATTCGGGATTTTATGTAAGGGCGGAGACACTGGGAGAGGAAAGTCACAAATGTGCATCCGGTGAGAATTTAAAAAAGGTGTGTGCGCTTCTGAATAGTCTTCCCAATGGTGTACAGGCTATGAGTGCTGATATTGAGGGACTAGTTGAGACTTCACTAAATCTTGGAATATTAGAGATTACACCGGAGAAGTTTATTGCTGAGTTTGCAGTGCGAAGCAGTGTGGAAAGTGCAAAATATGCACTGGTAGATAAGGTAAAGGCAGTAACAGCACTGGCAGGTGGACACACAGAAGAGACCGGAGATTATCCGGGATGGGCATATCGCTTGGATTCTCCGCTTCGTGATAAGATGGCAGCGTTGTATGAAGAAATGTATGGAACAAAGCCGGAGATTGCGGCAATTCATGCAGGATTGGAATGCGGATTACTGGCTGGAAAGATTGAAGATTTGGATTGTGTATCCTTTGGACCGAATATGAAGAATATTCATACTACGGAGGAAACACTGAGTATTTCATCTACAAGAAGGGTATGGGAGTTTTTGGTACAGCTTTTAGCAAAAAGAGGTTAATATGGGATTCGACAGAGTTAAGATAAAGCAGATTAGTCTGATGATTTTGTACATTGCGCTGGTAATTCTAGTATTGATTTACAGTGAACAGGTATTTACAGGAATTGGTTTTATATTTTCCATTTTGATGCCATTTATTGTGGGTGGTGTAATCGCATTTATATTGAATATTCCCATGAATATGATTGAGAAAAAGTGGCTGAAAAAGTGGAATGGAAAGCTTGCGGAAAAGCTGAAGAGACCCATTAGTATGGTGCTTGCTATTTTGCTGGTAGTTATGGTTTTGGCTTTGGTAGTAATTGCAGTGGTTCCCCAGCTTAAGACCACCATTACAACGGTTGGAGCGAAGGCACCGGCGTTCTTTGCGGGAGTAATCGTTCAGTTGGAAAAGTTATTTGCAGATCAACCCATGCTTTTGGAGCAGCTAAATAAATTAGAAGAAATCGAGCTGGATTGGAATTCCATTACGACGACCGTAGGTGAATTTTTGAAGACCGGTGTCAGCAGTGTGCTTACTTCAACCATGAGTGTGGCAAGCAGTATTGTAGGCGGAATTGCCAATGGCTTTATCTCCTTTGCATTTGCTATTTACATTCTGTCCCAGAAAGAGAACTTAGAAAATCAGGGAAGACGTATCTTAAAGGCGTACCTTCCTGAGAAGATAAATGGATATGTTTCCGAGGTATTCCACAGATTATATGTGAATTTTACCAGTTTTATCTGTGGACAGTGTCTGGAGGCTGTTATACTGGGGCTGATGTTCGTGGTGGCGATGAGTATCTTCAGAATGCCTTATGCAGTGATGGTGGGTACTTTGATTGCGTTTACTGCGTTGATTCCCATTGTGGGAGCATTTATCGGCTGCGCAGTAGGTGTATTTATGATTCTGATTGATAATCCCGTGATGGCACTGTGGTTCCTTGTCTTGTTCCTGATTTTACAGCAGGTAGAGGGGAATCTGATTTACCCAAGAGTGGTGGGAAATTCTGTGGGGCTTCCTTCTATCTGGGTTCTTATGGCAGTCAGCGTAGGTGGCAGCCTGCTTGGTGTAGCTGGAATGCTGGTATTTATTCCGCTGATGTCTACGTTGTATTCTCTTTTCAGAGATGATGTAAATCGTAGAAATGCTGTGAAAGAACCTAAGCCACAGAAAAGACCGAGGAAAAGGTATCATAAACCACAAAAACAGGAGCTGAAATAAAAATAAACTTTTTTAAGAAAACACTTGCTTTTTTCCTCCCGGGCAAGTATAATATCCCTTGTTGCGGGGTGTGGCTCAGTTTGGTTAGAGCGCCGTCTTAGGGAGGCGGAGGCCGCTGGTTCGAATCCAGTCACTCCGATTTAGAACAAGGAATGGAGAATCGATAGAGGTTCTCCTTTTTTGTTGCGCTAAATGTTGATTTGGTCTTACTTGTAAAGTAGAGCAAAACGAGATAAGATAAAAGTAGTATTTTACAAAAGAGAGGTATCGTTATGGGATATATCATTCTGGGAATTATCATTGTATTGGTAACAGTTTTACTGATTCGTGCAGCAGGCTTCAAACCTACGCCCATTCCGGAGAGGGAGTTTGCACCGGTAAATGTGGATAAGGGTAAGATTGTGCAGGACATGGTGGATATGATTAGGTGCAAGACTGTATCCAACAGGGAGGATTCTTTGATGGATTTTTCAGAGTTTGAGAAATACCATGCAGTTCTGGAAGGATGTTTTCCGCTCATACATCAAAAGTGTAAGCTTCAGAAAATCGGTAAGACAGGCCTTTTATATTTTCTGGAAGGAAAGGAACATGATAAGCCTGTAGTATGTATGGCTCATTATGATGTGGTTCCGGTAGAGGAGAGTGGCTGGGATAAGCCTGCTTTTGAGGGAATTGTGGAAGATGGTGTCATCTGGGGACGTGGTACTTTGGATACCAAGGGAACTATGTGTGGTGTAATGGAGGCACTGGAGTATCTGTTGCAGAGTGATTATGTACCGGCGCAGGACTTGTATCTTTCCTTTTCAGGTGATGAAGAAATTGGAGGCGAGAGCTGTCCGGCAATCGTTTCGTATCTGGAAGAGAAGGGCATTAAGCCGGCCTTTGTACTAGACGAAGGTGGAGCGGTGGTAGAGAATGTATTCCCCGGGGTAAAAGGGGAAAGTGCCATGATTGGTATCTGCGAGAAGGGATATATGGATGTGGAGATTTCCATGGAAAGTAATGGTGGTCATGCTTCTACGCCACCGATACATTCCATTGTGGGTGAACTGTCTAAGGCAGTGGTAGCCATTGAAAAGCACCCCTTTAAAGGCCGGAGAGTCAAGGCTGTGGATGAGATGTTTGATGAGTTGGGCAGACATGCGAGCTTCGGTATGAGAATTATCTTTGCTAATATGTGGCTTTTTCGCCCTGTACTCAGCATAGTGGCAACCAGGCTGGGGGGAGAGATTAACGCGCTGATGCGCACCACCTGCGCGGTGACCTGCATGGAAGGAAGCAAGGCGTATAATGTGCTTCCGCCGAAGGCGAAGGTGGGGATGAATCTGCGGCTGATGCAGGGGGATACCATAGAATCGGCAGTGGCTTACCTGAAAAAGGTGATTAACAATGATAAGATTATGGTGGAGAGCGTGTTTGGGCATAATCCGTCTATTACCTCAGATACTACCTGCGAGGAATGGGCATATTTAAAGCAGGTGGTTCATGCTACTTGGCCGGAAGCGATTGTTTCCCCATACATTATGCTGGCATGTAGTGATTCCAGACATTATAATCGTATCTCAGATCATGTGTATCGTTTTTCTGCCATGAAGCTTTCTAAGGCGGAGCGTGCCATGATTCATGGTAATAACGAGAGAGTTCCGGTGGATACACTGGTGCAGACCGTAGAATTTTATGTAAGATTATTAAGAGAGATGTAAGTAAAATGGATAAGAAAAGTTTGTGTCCTGTCGCTAAGAAGTGCGGCGGTTGTAAATGGATAAATGTGGAATATGAAAAACAGCTGGAAGAAAAGGAGAAGTGGGTAAAGTCTCTGCTGAAGCCTTTTTGTAAGCTGGAGGGAATTATTGGGATGGAGGAGCCGACCCATTATCGCAATAAGGTGCATGCAGCTTTCGGCTTGGATCGTTTTCACAAGCCGGTCTCTGGAATTTATGAAGAAGGAACTCATCGTATTGTGCCGGTGGACAGCTGCCTGATTGAAAACCAGAAGGCAGATGAGATTATTGTGTCTATCAGAAATCTGCTGAAATCCTTTAAAATTAAGGTTTACGATGAAGATACCGGATATGGTCTTCTGCGTCATGTATTGGTGCGTACCGGGCATGCCACCGGGCAGATTATGGTGGTGTTAGTACTTAGTTCACCCATTTTACCCGGTAAAAATAATTTCGTGAAGGCACTCCTTAAGCTTCACCCTGAGATTACCACTATTATTGTGAATGTAAATAATAAACATACCAGTATGATACTTGGAGATAAGGAACAAGTAGTCTATGGAAAAGGTTATATTGAGGATGTGCTTTGTGGTAAGACCTTTCGCATTTCTCCGAAATCCTTCTATCAGGTGAATCCTGTGCAGACGGAGAAGCTGTATAATAAGGCACTGGAATTCGCCGGACTTACCGGCAAGGAAACGGTAGTGGATGCCTATTGCGGAACCGGTACCATCGGCATCATCTCCAGTGACAAGGCCGGGCAGGTCATTGGCGTGGAGCTGAATGCAGATGCAGTACGGGACGCCCGAGACAACGCTAAGAGAAACGGCGTAAAGAATATCCAGTTCTACCAGAACGACGCCGGCAAATTCTTAGTCGGAATGGCTGAGCAGGATGCCAAGGTGGATGTTGTTCTCATGGATCCGCCCCGCAGCGGCAGCGACGAAGCGTTCCTTGGCAGCGTCGTCAAGATGGCATCGAAGAAAGTGGTGTATATTTCTTGTAATCCCGAGACCTTGGCCAGGGACTTGAAGTATTTGACTGGGCGTGGATATAAGGTAGAGAGAGCTGTGGCTTGCGATATGTTCCCATTTACGAATCACGTTGAGTGTGTAATAATGATGCAGTATTGTGGAAAAGAGAAGAAAAAGTAGGGTTTGACCACAAGATGTTGTGGTTTGAGGGCAAAAATTAGACCAAAAAATGGCTAGTTTTTGCCCGTTTTTTTTGCCCGTTTTTAAAGATGCATAATACTCGCCAAGGGCGTGTATGGGTAAAAAATGGCTCCCAGAGTGATTTGGAGAAAAATACAGGAAAGGAAGGGGTGATAATTTCAAAATAGGAAACACAAGTAAATATACAGAAGGAAAGGATGGTGGTCTATGGATATCAAGCATCAGATAAAGAAATTTGATGAAGAAAACAAACCATTCTACATGGTGGATCATGGAGATGGTATTTACAGTTTATGTCTTCCTCTGAGTTCGCTAAAGGGCGAGTATTATGATTTTAGACAGGAGGCATTTAATCAGTATGCTATCCGGGCAGGAGAGCCGGTAACGGATGGCAGATTTTATACGCATGGAGATGGTCATGAATGGAAGTATGTGTTTGAAAAGGCGTTTGAAGGCGAAGAGAATCTGAAGCAGATTGCATTTGATTGTGAGGCCGGAGGCTTCTTTTGTTATTCCCATGACTTTGAAATCCTCTCAGAGTATGGCAGACGGTTCCGTGAAATGTGTATGAACGAACAGGAATTTACGGAACTTGTATACAGTGCGTTGTCTGAAGACAGGCAGTCTGTGGAGGAAGAGATATCAACGGAAGGGATGACACCTTTTTTCTCTGCGGTGGCAGAACTTGCAAAAAGCAAAGGATTTAAAATGAAAGGTGTACAGGGTGGAGCATTGACTCTTACCTTAAAAAGTGAGTTTGCAGTCATGATAGATGAATCCGGGGCAATGGCATATCATCCCTATGATGAAGTCTTTGATATCATGCAGGAGGTTTCAGAACTGAGAAAAAGCATTCCGCTGGAAGGCACAGGACAGGGAATGCAGATGAATATGTAAGGCGGTACTTATTTTAGAAATGAAATAGGTGCCGCCTTATTTTTGTTTGGAGGTAAGAATGTCAAAATTGTTTTGTTTTAGTCCGGGACTTCGTGTGCTGGAAAGGCAGATGCAAGAGCCGCCGGGGTACAGACCGAGGGGGTATGGTATCTGCATCATTGAGGAGATGGACTGGAAAAGCCGGGGAAACTATTCTGAAATCGTGGATTGTGTTATCAGCCGGATGCAGTTGGAACATCTGAAGAAAAGAGTGGAGGAAATCTTCACAGAAGTGGATAAGGAACTGATTTTCCGAAGCATGAAACACAGAAATGATTTTTATTCCTTGCTTATGGGAAAGAGATCAAAAACATTACAGCACACACCAAACTATGCTGCCGCTGTATTTCTTTTGTCTGCGGATGAGGAACTCTGGGACAGAGTCAGCAAAAATGTGCTGGATACCGGGATTTACTTTGACAGGATAAGGCTCGGCGGTGTGATGCTGGAACAGTACATTCTTTTTCATGCGGCGAAGGATGTTTATAACGGAACCAAACATATCCGATTGTCGGAGCTGACTGATCGGGATTTGATACCCGATGAGATACTCAGACTCATCGTGAATGCCTTTGTCATCGAGAAGTGTGGAGTGGAAATTGTAAAGCAGGAGGTGTGGAATGCGGATTAAGGTATTAAGCGGAGGAAGAAAAAATATCGAACTGCCCTTGTCGGATGCGGAATTAAATTTGCAGATGAGGCGGATTGGCATTGAGGAAACGGTACCCATGTGCAGGATTGTGGAAGTATCAGAGCAGGACAATCCCCTGCACAGATTTGAAGGTCAGACCGTAAACATGGATGAGGTCAATTTCTTTGCCAAGAGGATGGAAAGCCTGACGGAATATGAAAGAAAAGTTCTGTCAGCGTATGCTGAGGATTATGGTGTGGCTACCATGCAGGATTTAATCAATCTGACATTCAGTATGAAAGGTCTTTCACTGCTTACTGATTTTTCAGATGCCAGACAGGTCGGGGAACGTCTTTACTTGGATGAGTTCCTCGGAATGTCAGAAGAAGAAAAAGCACAGACCAATTTTATTGAGTTTGCGGAAAAGACCTTGAAGGAGAGCCGGGTGGAAGTCCTGCCCTATGGTGTCTTTGTAGATCATGGCTTTGAAATGCAGGAAGTGTACAACGGGAAAACCTTTCCGCCTTTTGTAGCATCGGATGAGGTTGTGGCAGTTGTAGAGGTGCAGAATAAGAGGGAGGATACGGAGTTTTTCTATCTGCCAATGGATATCTGTTCCATGAACAAGGCAAAGGAACGGTTACAGGTGCAGGACTATTGGGAAATGGAAGTAATTGAAATTGAAAACTTACGTCTGCCGGATATTCTTGTGCCGACAACGGAGGATTTAAGAGAGGTAGAACAGTTGACACTGTTTAACGAAATGTGTCATGCCGTCAAGCGGTTTGATGAAGTAAAAATGAATCAGCTTGCAATGGTGGTGGAATTTACCGGCTTATGTGATTTCCCGGATGTGGCTTACATTGCAACACACCTTGGGGAGTTTGAAATCAATCCGTTGGTACATAACGATGAAGAGTATGGAAAGTTTCTTGTAACGGAATCGGGATTGTTTGATGTGGATGAACTCTTACTCCCTCACATCAATTATGCATCCTTTGCCGCTGATAAGAAAGAGGGAACTCTCGTAGCAAGTGGATATGTGGAAGGAGGCTTTGTGGGAGCCATTAGACCGATAGAGGAATATGGTCAGTACAAGGGAGAATTTGCTGATCCACTGGAACTTGACTATGACTGCTTTGAAAAGTTCTGTTTGTTCAGTCCTCTCACAGCGAACCTGATGGTGGA
>F42_Fallow_Deer__coassemble_348_pt1 | contig 27319 bp, 30 predicted proteins | sample F42_Fallow_Deer__metabat2_low_PE_003 | metagenome-assembled genome bin F42_Fallow_Deer
ACAACCGAAGAAGAGAAAGAGGATACAACCGAAGAAGAGAAAGAGGATACAACCGAAGAAGAGAAAGAGGATACAACCGGGAAGGGAAGAAAAACCAAGGATGCTTAAAATTGATGTAATATGACCTACAAGGAATACATAACTGCTACATTATCCAAGTTCTATATATCTCCGGAAGAGATTGATGTGATAATGTTGAATCAGAATATTACGCCGGATGAAGATGTAGACCCCAAGATTGCCAAAATGGCGATGTACAAGGAGTTTTCACAAATCATTCCGGTAGCGAATATGAGCGAGGGGGGAGCATCCACATCATGGAACATGGAGAGTGTTTTGTTATGGTATTCCTTGTTAGCGTCTGAACTCGGAGAACCGGACATGACAAAGGAAAATAACACAATTAAGGACTATTCAGCGTATTATTGATGTACAATTATCCGGACAAAATAGAGTTATCAACGTCAAGCTCAGGAGGAGGAACACCTGGTTCGATTGACTATGATGGGAACGGAGACCCGATATTCGGAGGTGGAGACAGTGGAGGAGGAGAAGACGGTGGAGGGTTTGAGTTTTTGTCCGATTGCCGCATTGAGGAGAACAACTCATATTCGCTTAGCGGGACTTATATCTATTCTTTCAACGTCTACCTGCCTAAATCTTTTGATGCTAGAAAGCTGCCTAAAAAAGGGGCAACAATAAGATTGACAAAGAAAGATAAGACCGTGAACGAAGTTGAGGCTACGGTAGTCGATAGCCGATCGACAAAATTTAACTACGTGATAAAGACATGAAAAGCGGATTATCATATAGTAAAAACGAGTTTAATCAAGTTCTTGGCATACTTGATGAATCAATTGGCCGTGTGGAAGAGGCAATAAAATTCACATTGAAAACCGTTGTCGGGGGAAAGGCTGTAGCTCATGCGAAATCATACGGAAATTTCACAGACCGGACAGGTAATTTGCGCAGTTCAATCGGTTATGTGCTGGCAAAAGACGGTGATATTATTGATGTAGGAGGATTTGAATCTATTTCAGGTCCGGAGGGAAACAATGGAGAAGGTATAAGTGAGGGGAAAAAATACGCGGAAGAGCTTGGAAAGTCTTCCGGCTCAGGATACACACTTATCATCGTTGCCGGAATGAATTACGCAGAGTATGTCGAAGCAAAGGGATATAATGTCTTGACTGAAACCGAATTGTATTTAGTAAGCCAGATAAATGACGTTATCGACAGGATATTAAAACAAGCAGGATTCAAGAAATGAAAAAGAGCGAGTTGGAAACGGAAGTATATAATCTTCTGAAAAACTCTAATTTAAGAGTTTTCAAGGAAGATACACGCGACCCTAATTATAGGGGAGAATACATCGAAATCCTCCCGCTTGAATTTGGCGAAGAAAGATTGTTCAATTCTTCTATCGTAAACGTCAATATCCATATCCCCGATGTACAAGGCATAAAGAACTCCAGACGGCTTGATAGTGCTTACAACGAGATAAGGCCGATATTCCGAAGAGATAAAGACGCAACAGGTCAGTATTACACGAATTACAGTGGATTCCAGTTTTCCATTGTGTCAAGCAAGGATTACAAGGAAGACAACGGTACGCATTTCAGAAATTTAAGAGTAAAAGTAACTTATTTAAATCTATAATTATGGCAGATAGAGTTGTATATGGCATTAAAAGCCTAAAGTTTATGCCGGCAGTTACAACCGGAGAAAATGCCGGTTCTTTTCCGGACTTTTCCGAGTCATTAGCATCGTTATACGACATGAAAATGATTGTTCCCGATTCATTCAACATGAATCAGGAAGATCCGGAAAAATTGGATGTTGAATGGGAAGAGGTGGAAGACATTGCTATGAGCATACAGACGCGAAAAGGCACACGCTCATTTACGGTGTCTACGAATGATATGTCGGAAGAGGCATTTAAATATTTCCTTGGGTGGCAAAAGCCGACAGAAGAAAGTGACCCGAACAAAGACTGGGAAGTTGAGCCGGTTTCTTTCATGTTACCTCCGCAGGCTGTGGAATTGGAAACCATGCCAGCCGATAAATATCCCGGTATTATCCGGCAGTGGGCAAAAGTTGAAGTCGTTGTAAAAGAAACCGGTGTTGTGGGAAAATCCGGGTTGTCTAACCTCGAATTGACCTGTACCATCATGGCGAATTTCAATAAAGACAACAAGCAGATTCCGGGTTCGAGAAGAAAACAGGTGGTTTCCGCCTAATTACTAATGAGGGGGAAATAAATCCCCCTCTAATTTTATAGACATGGAAACATTAGAGCAACAAGTAGCAAAAGAAATAAATGAAAAGGACACGGTAATACATATTGGAGGCGAGGAACTGAAAGTAAAACCGCTCACACTCGGTCAGATTATTGATATATCAGCGGAGATAGCAGAGCTAAAAGGCATTTCGGAGGAAGACCAAGGGAAGGACGTGCTGACGGTAATGTTAGACCACCTTGACGATCTCGAAGTGCAATTGAACATCGCCCTTATCGTATTATATAGAAATGAAGAGGACAGGGTAGAGAACAAGAAGTTTATCCGTAACAATCTCGATGAAAAGGCAATAACCGAATTGCAGGAGTTGTATGTGGAACGCCTGAACTCTCCTTTTTTTTTGACCAATATAATTTTCCTTCAAGGTTTGAATCTGACGAAGAAGACAAAAACGACAGTCCTTGGGCAATAATATTCGGCGCCATGAAAGGCCTAGGGTTAAGCTATCATGAAGTGTTGCATGAAATAAGCTGGCTAAACATCCAAATGTTATTAAAGTGCCAACCCTCCTACTCCACCGATAAAGACAAACCGAAACAAGTACACGCAAGTCAAATATTTTAAATTATGGCAGACGGACAAATGAATATACGTGTCAATGTTGATTTGAACGACATGAGGCGCAAGGCGGAAGAATACCGGAAAGAAGTGACAAAGATGGGTGTGATAACCGATGAATCCGGAAATGTTATCAGCACGGCATGGATGCGAATGAAACAAGCTGCTACGGCATATCTTGGAATGGACATAGTAAAAAGAATAGCTATGACACGTGGCGAGTTTCAGCAATTGGAAGTTGCATTTAAAACTCTTTTAGGAGCAGAAGAACCCGCCCTAAACCTTATGAATCAATTAGTCGAAACAGCCGCTACAACACCTTTTGATTTAAAAGGAGTAGCAGACGGTGCAAGGCAGTTGCTTGCATACGGATTTGCTGCTGATGAAATAAACGATACTCTTATAAGATTAGGAAATGTAGCTGCCGGTCTTGGATTGCCGCTTGAACGTTTAACATACCTATATGGAACAACGGCTGTACAAGGTCGATTGTATGCAAGAGATATGTTACAATTCCAGTCGTCTGGTATACCTGTCCTTCAAGAGCTTTCCAAGATGTATGGAAAGACTACAAGCGAAATAAATGACATGGTGACGGCCGGAAAAATTGGGTTTGATGACATTAAAAAAGTATTTGAGGGAATGACAAACGAGGGGGGTAAATTCTATGCCTTGATGGAGGGTCAATCAAAAACAATCATAGGTCAAATATCAAATCTTGGTGATGCGATAGATATGATGTTTAACGAAATCGGACAGGCGAATGAAGGTATTATTTCCGATGCAATTTCTGGAGCTTCATATCTTGTTGAAAATTACGAAAAAGTATTAAGTATATTAAAGGTACTTGTTGCTACCTACGGAACATACAAAGCCTCATTGATAGCCGTAGCTGCTGCGCAACGTGTATCCGTTACGATTCAAAATATCTCTGCATGGATTTCCCTTGCTAAAGCGATCCGGACGGCAAAAGATGCCCAGATTGCTTTCAATCTTGCTACAAAGGCAAATCCTTACGTTTTATTGGCTACAGTCCTAATTGGTGTTGGTACAGCCTTATATCAGTTCACAAAGAAAACAGATGCTGCAACTGATGCTCTAAAGAAATTCAATGAAGAAAGTAAAAAAAATGCAGATGATACAGCTACATTTATAACTATTACAAGGGACGAGAACCAATCCATTGCTGCGCGACAACTTGCATTAGATAGTTTAAGAAAAATGTATCCAGGTTATTTTGATAACATGAATTTGGAGGCTTTAAAGGTGATAAATCTGACAGAATTAAATAATCAACTTGCAAAAGCGACCAGAGAACGATCAAAAGCACAAGCTGAAGAAAGTATAAAAGAAACAGAAAAAAGTATTAATTCAATTAAGCAGCAAATTGACTTTCTAAATAAAAATGCCGTACAGGGGCGTGGTGAAAGATTAATCAGAGCCAATAAGCAACTTCAAGAATTACAAGACAAGTTGGCCGGACAGCATTCTATATTGAATAAAGTAAATTCTGATATAAAAGCCCAGGAAGACGCCGAACGCCGGGCAAAAGAAGAAGCGGAAGCACATGCAAAATCTGTAGAAAAAACCGTAAAATGGTATGAAGAACAAATAAAAACCCTCAAAGAAGCTCAGGAAACATCAACAACAAATAAACAATTCAATGACTATCAAAAACAGATAGACCAGCTTACAAAAGAAAAAGAAACTATAACCGGAGCTTCTAAAGCTACCCAAAAAGCAGAGGAAGAAAGAATCAAAACAATCAAGCAAATTGATGAAGAACTTCTCTTTCTCCGTAAGCAAAACCAGCAAGCCCAAATCGACCTTATGCAGGAAGGTACAGAAAAAGAACTTGCACAAATCCGGTTAGACTATCAGGAAAAGATTGCTGAAATTAAAAAACTTGCTGACGATTGGGCGGCAAAACAAGGCGGAACACTCACGACTGAGCAAACAGTGCAAATTTCTACGTCTTATTCTACTGTAAAGCGAAAAAGAGAACAAGACGAATCTGATGTGTACAAAAAACAGACCGATGAATTAAACGAACTTTTAAAACAATATCAGTCATACCAGCAACAACGCCTTGATATAGAAAGAAAATATAATAAAGATATTGAAAAGCTACAAGAAGAACTTGCAAAAACAACAGAAGAAAGCGAAAGAAACAGGCTTGAAGAATCCATCCGGGTAGCAAAAGAAAAAAAGAAAACCGAATTATCCGGACTTGACCTTGAACAATTTCAAAAAGAAATCGACTGGTCATCTGTATTCGGTAATCTTGACAAATTATCTACTGATGCTTTAAAAAAACTCCGGGACAAAATAAAGGAATACCTTTCTACGGTAGATGATTCTATTAGTAAAGAAGATTTTAAAACTGTTGTTGATGCCTTTGAAAACCTTGACGCAACTATTACAAACAGAGAGCCCCTTGAAGAATTAGTAAGCGGATATAGAGATTACAGAAAAGCAGTAGAGGAGGTTACAAAGGCAAAAAAAGAGATGGATAAAGCTGACAATCCAGAGGCAAAAGAAAGAGCTGTAAAAAATCTTTCCGCTGCTGAGAAGAAAAGAGCTGAATCCCTTAGTAAAATAACACAATCCGTTAATGCAATAGGACAACAGGGTCAGCAAGTAATTTCTGCCGGGAATGATCTTGTAAATATGCTTACTAATTTAGGCATTGAAATCCCTGAATCTATTTCTGGAGCATTAAGCGGATTGGGACAGGTAGTGGATGGATTAGCAGAAATTGATATAACCAAGCCAATGAGTGCTGTAACTGGTGTAATTCATACATTAGCAGGCGTTACAAAAACGATTGGCAGTATATTCGGGTTAGGATCAGATAACGGAGTAGCACAATATAAGGCGTTAAGAGAACAACTAGAGGCTATAAATGATCTATACAAAAAAATCATTGATAAATCAAAGGAAAAAATTGTATTTGGAGGTGGATTTGCATCGGTAGAGGCAGCGAAAGAAGCTAACGAAGCGCTAGAAAAGCAAATAGAAAATTATAGAAGATTAGCGGAAGTAGGAGGTAAAGCAGGATCAAGTATAGGCTCACATAGTTATGCTTACCGGGCCAACGAAAGGCTTAAGAAATCATGGAATGATATTTCAAAGTCTATAGGACAAAATATTTCCAGTGTACAACAAATGTATGAATTATCTGGGGAACAGTTAGAGATTATACGAAGAGATTTCCCCGAAGCGTGGAGTAAAATACCTTCTGAAATAACTGAAAATTTAGATGCAATCATTGACTGCAACGATGAAGCCAAGGAACTTGCGAATACATTGCAAGAAGCACTAACTGGCATATCCTTCGATAGTTTTTATAATGGATTTATTGATTCACTTTCGGATATGGATGCTTCCTTTGAAGATATGTGTGATGACTTTGAAGGATATTTGCGAAAATCGATTATAGCCGGTCTAATCGCAAGTCAGTACAAGGGAAGAATAGAAAATCTGTATAAAAGTTGGACAGAAGCAGCAGAAAGCGAAAATAAGATTACTGCAAAAGAGGCAGAAAAATTGAGGGATGATTATCAAGATATAATCCAAGATATGATTAAAGACCGGGATAATTTGGCTAAAACTTTTAATTGGGAAAGTTCTCCGGAAGAATTAAAACGCCAAACCGGCACCATATCCGAAACAATTACGGAGAAAACTGCAAATGAATCAATGGGAATATGGAGAGGTTCCTACGATACATTAAAGGCTATCAGCCAGCAGACAACGATATTTCATGAAACATACAAGTCTACAATGGCCACATGCAACTCCATACTGAACACGATAGCGAGGAATACCGGAGAAACGGCGAATAATACTTCCGTCTTGTCTGATATGCACAACACATTGAAAAACATGGACGGAAGACTACGAACAATTGAAAGTGAATCAAGTAAAAGATACGCAAGATGACGGATTTTTATTTTGAATAATTCTAAATAATAATTATATTTGCATCAGTATGTGATGACACATACCACCCAACACCGGACGGCATGGCAGAATATTATATTAATAATACTCCTATTTCCCAATTCGGGATAATTCCAACAAAATCAAATGGCAATATTGCCATTTCTGGATGCTTCAATCTTCCGAAAAGAAAAGGGACTACTTACTACGATTGGGTTACAGACAACAGCGTGGAGCCTTATGTGGAGAGTGAAGATATGGATTTTGACAGCCGGGATATTTCAATAACAGGAAATATCGTGTCTGATTCTGACTCTTCTCTTCCTTTAATAAATGATTTCATGAACGAGTTGCCGGAGTTATTTACGTTGTCATGCAAATGGGGAAGCTGGAGTGTAAAATGCAAAAGTACGACCATCGAAACCTTTACAAAATCGGCTTGCAAAATAACGATTAAATTCATAGAACCTCTTGTTAATTTATCTGGGACACTCCCCTCTCCCACCGAAAACGGGGAGATTGACGGATACAAATGGACTTCTTTCGGATTATATCTGAAAGAAATATCAAACTATCAGGGAATCGGTGCGCCAAAATCGTTGAGCACAACCCAAAATCCGTCTTATTCACTTTATTCAAAAGGAGGGCAAGAGAAGACGGAGATAACCGTTTCCGGTATGATAATAGCTGAAAATACAGAGCAATTCAAGGAGAGAATCAAATCATTATATGCCCTATTTGGGAAAGCCGGAATAAGAACTATCAATTACAGAGAAAGAGAGATTAAATGTTTTTGCACGAATGGATTTTCTGTACAAAACGTTTTTTCTATCGGGAAAGTATACGCTGATTTCAGTTGCAAATTAATCGTAATATCGAATGAAAGGATATAGCATATATAGAGATAATACCGTTATTTACGAATTTGTCGTTGATGATACCATCTCGAAGTCATTAAGCGGAAATAAATATGTTTCGTTCACTATTTCGTCAAAGAATGATCTTGACTTAAAGATAGGCGACTATGTTTTAGTCGGGAATGAAAAGTACGAGATTTTCGAGCCTATTGATATAGAGGAAAGTAACGGAGTGTTTACCTATCCGCTTACGTTCTATTTTCAAGGATATAAGCTGAACAATTCCATCATAACGGACGAAGGAGCGACAACATTTGCCTACCATGGAGAGGTCAGCGACTTCATGACATTGCTGATTGATTCCTTGAACGAGGACTATCCGGAATTTACCCTTGGAACCATTCAGAACGGAAGTATCCTTGATTTGAGTTTTGATAATAGTAATTGTATGGCCGCGCTTCAAACGGTATGCGAGAATGCCAAAATGGAGTGGGATATTACGGGCACTATCATAACCGTAAAGAGCAGAATCGGGGAAGAGACTGACCATGTATTTGAATATGGGAGGAACAAAGGTAGCTATTCAGTAAAACTCGCAAAGGTCGCAAACGCTTCCATTACCACACGAATGATAGGTAAAGGAGGTACATTAAATCTGCCTGCCGACTATGTTTCTCCGGATAGCCCCAAGCGGTTGAATCTGGGCAACGAAGTTCTTGAAAAGAATGTAAACAAATACGGCAAAATTACGGGTGTATATATTAATGAAAACATCTATCCACGCCTGATTAACAAGACGGTGTTAGGTGTAACGATACCGGATAATATTGAAGAAGCCGGAAGCTGGAAGATAAAACTCGATATTCCTTTCAACTTATCTGATTATTATGCAGACAACGAGGTTCCGGTTGTAAAATTTCAGACAGGAGATTTAACCGGGTTGGACTTTGAGATAGTGAAAAACAGCTGGAACAATACCGACAAGACGCTTTCAATTATCGTAAAAGAGGAAGAAGACGGGTATTATCTTCCGAATGCAAACAGACAGCCACGTGTCGGAGACGTGTTTGTCCTCCTTAACATCAATATGCCGCAATCTTACATAGATGAAGCAACACAGGAATTGAGGGAGGCAACACAAAATGAGCTGAACAAAAAGTGTGAACCGCAATACGCCCCGTCTCTATCAGTTCAAAAACACTATATCAAGAAGAAAGGAATATTACTGAATATCGGTGATGGAATTACCGTAAAAATAGGCGGCCGGAATATCACGACAAGAATTATCGGTACTACTGAAACAAGCGATGATATAAGGGTTGAATTGGGCGACCAGATGCTTTATACCTACGACACTAAGGTAAATAATACAATAGAGCAGATACAATTCACCTTAAAGCAGCTTATCAATATAGATGATATAAAAAGGCTCTTCTATAACCTTATCAATGCGTGGTATCCGAAGTGGTTCAATCAAAAATTACATAAAGACGCGGACGTTGAATTTAATTCTGTAAAAGCGGCTGAATTAGTCCAATCCGACAATTTCTCATCCAAGAATTTCACCTCCGGAGCGCTTGGTAGCGGACACAGAATAAAAGACGGGAATGCTGAGTTTCAGAATCTGACGGTAAGGGGGCAGTTCAGTGTGTTTGAGTTTCTGATACAGCAGGTAAAGGCAATCGGCGGGAAGTTCTGTGTCTCTCCGGCAGCTATAAAGACGGGAAGTGTAGAGGAGACAGAGAATGGGTACAAGTGCTTTTTCAATACTGACAGTGGGACGATAATGAATCCTTTCGTAGTGGGCGACCAAGCTTTTCACCAAGTTTTTGACGGGCAGAAAATGAAAAGGTATTGGCGTCTTGTCACGGAGGTAGGCGCGGATTACTTTGTCTTGTCAAAAACGGATTGTGAGGAGAATAGCGGCATTCCGGAGGCTGATGAAGAAATAGTATTATTAGGAAACCGGACAGACATAAACCGCCAATCCGCGATAATGATTTCGGCGTATGACAACAATTCGCCTTACATTGCTTTCTATGCTGGGATAAACTCCTATTCTTTTGAAGGGAAAGAACCGATGCGGACGGGTAATTTGAATGGCATAGTGGATGAAGATTTCGGGCAGTTGACAGGATTCGGATTGTATTGTCAGAACGTTTACATGAAAGGGGTGTTCAGACTGATGTCCGGCAAAACGGTGGAAGAGTCCATCGGAGACGTGCAGAGTAATCTGGACAACCTCCAAGTAGGAGAAACCAACCTTCTTGACAATAGTAACAAGGGATGGAAGAATACTGGTTATCCAATAGCGACCATTTACTTAGGAGACTATAAACCTAAGAAGGGAGAAGAATGTACAATTGTTATTAAAGGCAAATTAGGGGCGAATAAAACAAGCTGGGGTGTTTACAATTCTGGAGGGAGTGTTGTATTGGCTAGTTTTTATCCTGGTGGTCCCGATACAGATTATATTGCTTTGAAAACTTTTAAATGGACGTTAGGGACGCCTGCTGTTGATAATACATTTATTCGGATATATCCAATTCCTAACAATGAAATTAATGAAGAATCTGAAATAGAGTGGGTAAAACTAGTATTAGGCAATAAAACTTCGCTATTGTGGACTCCCTCCATAAACGATCAGAAGCAGATAGCCACAGATATAGCGCAGGCTAAGGCAGCCTTGGCAGAAACAAGGGCCAATGCTTACGCAGACGGTATTGTAACAGAGGCGGAGCAGAACGCAATAAACGAGGCGCAGGCGAGATTGGATGCGTTACAAATCGGCTCCGTAAATCTCATATCCAAAAAAATGATGCTCCGATGGAATGAGAAGAACAAGGATATTGCAGTTTGGGGGCAAGATGCAGATGGGATTTATTTAGCTGTAAATCAAAAATTATTATACAATTCGATAGCAGAAGGAACTGAGCGAAAAGACATTTTTAACAACGCAATCCAATTCAAACAAAATACACAGAATGTCCTATCTTTCGAATATAAATCGGGCAAAAAAATTATTTTTCCTATTATCAGTTTCCGCATTTATTATACAGATGGAAGTTTCGCGAATGTAAATTTAAGTGGTTCCAATACCACAAAAACACGTACTGATTACATAACAGATTCTGGCAAAACGGTTGACAGGATATCTTTAAATGATTCCACTTCGAATGAAAACGCATTGATCTACAACATCTCCCTAATCGAAGGCAATAAACCCCTGCAAGGCTTTCCCGTTGCAGCAGAAGATCAGACCGGAGCAAATAATGTGAATCTGGCGGATGGGACGAAGGAATTTACGATAGGCGTAGGATCTACGAATTATACCTTTAAGAGATTATATGTATCTAAAATAAAGCCTAATACGGTATATTACGTAAATGCAGGTAATATTCAGAATTTAGTAGGTAACCCTGATAGATATTCTTTTGTACTTTATAATAAAGATATAAGTACTATGCTAGGTCGAGCATTAAATGCAGATAAGAATGGAGGTTTTTTAATTACATACAATAATTTCACTGAACAAGAAGGATATTTGTTATGTTATGCAGGTATATCTGGCTCCACTCTTGGTAACTCTGTAAAATTTACCGAAGTAATGCTAGTCGAAGGCTTCCTTCCCGCCCCTGTTTGGACTCCTTCTTTCTCCGAGCAGCAAGCAGAAATAAAAACGATAACGGAAACCCTGACCGAAATTAAAGCCGAAAACGGAGAAATAAGTTTAAGGGTTAACGAAGTTTCTGAGAGTGTGGAAGAGGCTAAACAAGAGGCAATTGATGAAGCAAAAGAATACACAACTATTAAAACATATCGTGAAACAGATATCGACTTAAGAGCTGAAAAGTGGGATCAGGACACATATTATCCGGTAACTATTAAATTACCAAACTCAGAAACAAGGATAGAAGTTATTTCGCCACTTGATCCTGAGTTTGGAATACCAAAATGGTCAACACATGAATTAGGTTTTTCAATGAACTGTGTATGGCGTAGTAACGGGAGTAATTGGAGTTCAAATGTTGTTAATAGAATAATTGAGGTTTTCGAATGTAAATTTACCCAAGAAATACCCGATACTACCCCAGTGCAATATATACTTCCTGCCGGCAGTATTGAGCAACTAACTAGTGGTAGCGAAGAATTTATTTATCTTCGTGGAGGTGGTAGGTACATATTTAAAATCGGGAACAATTGTGTAGCAGTAGTACACGATAGTCGTTATACGTCCCCAAGTGGGACATCTGTTGCTCCTGTTGCTTCGGTAACCAGGCCTGTTCTTACGAATGTAATGAAGAAGGAATTTGATTCTCAGATAATACAATTAAAGGATAGTATTAATCTAAGGGTAACCAAAACCGATTATGATAAGAATAATCAGGACTTAAATCAATCTATAGGAAATCTGCAAACGTCCTATAACTCCATATCCGGTACGGTAAGCAGCTATAACGCGAGATTAAATACGCTGGAGAATAGTGGGTTTATTACTACTTCGCAAGGGAACACCCTTTACGCAAGCAAGACGATGGAAGACGGGAAGACGATTATCAGTAAGATAAACCAGACTGCGGACTCTACGACTATCAATGCCGCAAGAATTAACCTGAATGGAGCTATCAGTGCAAACGGGAATGTTCAGATTACAACAGATGGAAAACTTATTGCAGTTGACGGAGAGTTTACAGGAAAAATTACAGCGACAGAAGGAGAAATTGCCGGACTGAAATTAAGCAATAATGGATTGAGATCATCTGATTTCAATGAGAGTTCGAAAGTAGGCTCTTGTTATGCTAAAAATGGTTTTTCTGTATATGCATCAGGATCCGGCATACTTAAACCTTCAACAGGTGGAATACAAGCCGGAATAATAACAGCAGTAGGAGATTTTATAAGTCATATAACTGGATTGGAAATAATTGCCAAGGAAACATCGTATAATTATGGATCATCTTCAAAAGTTACTGCCTTAAGAATAGAAGCTACTAACAGATATAGCGGTACTCCATTTGATCCACCTCTTGCGATAGAGGTAGTTTCTGGAGATGTATTATTCGGTGGTAAAATGACAGTTAATAATACATCTATCTTTAGAGGTCAAATATATATAAATCTTAATAACATACCAAATATTTCAGGGGCTTCGAATTATTACCTATGTATAAATAGATCAACCGGACAATTAAGTTACAGATAAATTATAAAAAACATGGAAATTAACTATTTTATTTCAGCAAAAGCAACGGCAACGGTACAGAATATAAATGTATCGCTGAGTGCAGAGTATCAAAAAGAGCAAGCACCGGAAGTTATCTCCGTAGTAGCAAACGGATACTTGGACGACGGGAAGAAATTCATGAATGCAGCCCTTAAATACAATCCTAAGTCCGAGGATTTCAATTCGATTAACGGATCAAATGTTGACTTGGGTATTATTCAGGGGATTGTTCCATTAATTACGGAATTTTATAGAAAGATTACTGAAACATTCACTAACTACTAACAAAATGAAATATAGTTTTGACGTAAAAGATGTATCAGCAATTGATTTGTTAGGTAATAATTATATCCAATTGCTGGAAGAGAATCAAAATAAAGGCATTCATCAACTTGTCGGAAATGCCGTGTATGTGTGCACAAACACAATTGAAATGCATGAAATTGCCAAAAAGATATTCAACGGGGAAGCTGTGGATATGAATGAAAATGAGACAGAATTATTCAAAGCCTCAATAATGGATTCAACCTGGCATGTTTTTATTAAAAACGCTATTATCTCTGCAATCAAAAACAAATAAAAAAGAGGCCGCCCTCGCGACCTCTATAAATATTTCCCAAGCAACCCCAAGTCAATCTTATGTTGCAAATTTACAAAGTTTTTTTTGAGAATACAAAAGAATAATTTAGAAATATAAAACAATATGAACAAAGAGGAATGGAGAAGGTTAATAACCGAAACGCTGAAAGAAACAGGCTTGTACTCTGACAATGCAAGAGATCTTATCATGGGGACGTTTGCTCAGGAAAGCAATTTTAAGTACACCCGGCAAATTGGCGGTGGTCCGGCTTTAGGATATGGGCAGATGGAGCCGGCAACCTTCAATGATATTGTGGTTAATTTTCTCCGGCATAAACCGGAACTAATGGGGAAAGTAATGAAAGCATCCAGTGTTGTAACTTTGGAACCTGAAATGCTTGTAGATAACAAAAAGCTGATGATCTGTATGACCCGCATACATTATTTGCGTGTAAAGGAGGCATTACCTTCGAATAAGGATGTTTGGGCGATAGGTGAATACTGGAAACAATATTACAATACGCCATTAGGCAGAGGGACCGTAAAGGAGTTTGTCGAGAACTATAAAAAATATTGTTTATAACAATGTTTCGGGAGGGGATAGAAGTACCACATTTAAATTAAGATTATGAGTGAAAGAAACACAATTTCGGCAATGGTATCAGTATTCATGAGTGGTTTTATGGATTTTATCGAACCTTTAAAATGGTTCATGTTGCTTGCACTGATATTAATTATCGTAGACCTGAGGTTTGGGATAGCGGCATCCAAGAAAAGGGGTGAAAGAATCCGGTTTTCACGGGCTGGGAGAAGGACTATCAACAAAATGGTAGATTACTTATGCTGGATTCTTCTTGCCGGAGCTATAGGGAAGACATTTGGAGAACCTTTTGACATTCCGCTGCTTCCTTCTATTGTCCTGTTGGTCATATACGGGTTTGAGATAAATTCCTGTTATGGGAATTACTTTGAAGCTCACGGTCGGCATGTAAAGGTCGATATTTTTAAATTTTTCAGGCGGAAGTCTGATATTATTGACATAGAAGAAAAAACAGAAAAATGAGGATAATAATTATACTGATAGCCCTTTCTATATTCTCCTGCCGGAGTATTCAGTACGTGCCGGTAGAGACAACTGAAATAGAAAATGATTCTATCCATGCAAGAGACTCCGTCGTAACCCAAATAAAAACAGACAAAAAAGATTCTTCTAACATATCAGAAAAAACGGAAAAAAGCGATTCTACAATTATGCGGGATTCTTCCGTAATAGTTGTTAACGAACAAGGGAATGTGATAAAAGAAGAACGTTTTCACACAAAAGAAATATATCGAAGCAAGGAGTATGAACGTAAAGAATCAGAATATCGCGAACTAAAGACTAAATATGAAGAGTTACAATTAAGATATGAGGCTCTTTTTGCTGAAAAACAAAATACAAAAGAAGTCCCCTACCCGGTTGAAGTTGTAAAAAACAAAGTACCCGGCATTATGTGGTGGCTTATCATTTTACTAGCAGCATTCAGTATACCGTCAGTATTAAAAATTATCCGGTTTATCCGAGGCAAAATATAAAAAGAAGCCCCACTTCAAAAATATAGCGTACCACCACTACATCCTGTCTGTAAGACTTCTTTCGGGGAGTTTTACGGACAGGATTTTTATTGGTTGCACTTTTTTGAGAAAAATTTATGAAAAAATTACAAAGGCCGAGTACGATGGTGCGTAACAAACAAGTTATCAGCATATATGAAGAATTAAAAAATTCAGAAAAATATTCAGATTTTTTCCATTTGCTTCCACGCTCTTTCATATACGATAAAATAAAGGAACAGACCGGGCTGTGTCACAAGACAATTGCTGACATATTAAATCATAGGGAAAAAACAGAATGATGTTTTGGAATGATTCTAAATTGAGAATTATTTGCAAAAATGTAGATGTGTTGACTATTTATGTGGATTAGAATTTATACATTTGTATCATCAAACAGATATCCAAATGAAAGAGAAAAAATCATATTCGCAAACATTCGTTGTAAAAAATACATCGACAGCCCTTGTTGATTTTTTCAACAAACTACGTGATCATAAAATGTCTAAAATTGAAGAATTGCGTAGCAAAAAAGATATCTATTTCCCTGCTTCTACTTCGAAATGATAATAACTTATCCAATAAGTGACAATTTCGGGAATGAATATCTTATCCGTATAGAAGATTGTCAAAATTTGCCTGATGAGATAATGAAAGAGTTGGGCAATATTAAAATATTGGACATTACTCTTGAGCGAATATCCGGCGAACAATATACAAATTCTGGCATATTGTCAAAAATATCCACGTTCATTGCCGGGGTGCTTCTTGACAATGAGAATGCAATGCTATATTTTTATTGCGATGATGTACATGATGTAAAGCGCAGGGACATGGAAATAACACCTCAAAAATTCAGAAGTGACCTTTTTTCTGCAATGTTCATAAGATATGTAAAAGCAAAATCATTGAAAGATATTGTAGATACTACCATAACGGCATACGCAGACCGGGACATATATATACATATTATTGCAAGGAGAAGGCATAAAAAACAAGTAGATGCTATACGTTCAAGCATTGAAAACCTTTCACATAAATAATATTTTCCTTGATTTAAATCAGAATGAATCTAAATTAAATGTAATCCCAATTATTTTATATGTTTTAACAAATAGGGTGGGGTATTTTTTGATTATATTTGCGGCAATTAACAATCAAAATTTATTTAGTATGAAAAAGATTATATCCATTTGTTGTGCTTGTTTGTTGTTTTCAAGCTGTGCGACCTTATTTACCGGATCCCGACAAGCCATAACTTTTGACGCAAAAATGCCAGAAGTAGGTATTTATAAAGATGGAGTAAAATTAGGGGAAACTAAAAATGATGGGACATTTACAACAAAGATCGGTAAAGAGCTATCATCAGTGAATATGATGGCTAAAAAAGAAGGATATAAAAATGAACCGTTCTTTCTAAACACAAGATTTAACGGTGTTTCTTGTATTAATCTTTTAAATATAATTGCTTGGGCTATAGATTTGGGCACAGGGAATGCTTGCAAATATGATAGAAATTATGTTGAAATAGAAATGGAAAAAGAATAAGCGCAACTACTCAATACACTCCTTCTGATTCTCCGGAAGGAGTTTTTTTTTGTTTAGTCCGTGGGCAAAGATTTATTATTGTGCGGACTGATTCATATTAAACTTTCTTTTTTATTGGAAATTTATTCTGTTTAAAGTCCTCAAACTTCTATTATATAGGAATGTAACTTTTTACAAAACAGTTGTTTATGTCGAATTTTGGGATATCCGGCAATAGTGCCGGAATAATCAAAATTCTTTAATTATATGGAAATTATCGAAAAGAAAGTGTATGAGGAAGGCGGTGAAAATCGTCGCTCTACGAGAGAGCGGGCGAATGCCGGCCTTACCTTGGGTATTATCGGTACTGTCCTCGGCGCTGCCGCTCTTTGGGGACGTGGCAATGGTATTGGTTCAATCCTAGGCGGTGGAGCTGGTTTCTCCGGAGGTGCTAGTACTCCTGCAAATGTAAACATTAACGCATACGGCACTGGGGCCGGGAATGGTTGTGTTGCCCCTACTTCTTTCCAAGCATGGGAAAAAGGATGTGAAGATGCTTTGGAATTGACAAATGCAATGTGGGGATTAAAACTGGGATCTATGCAGGCTATTGCAGCAAACCGTGAAACAGACATTGCTGAAAAATTCAGCTTGTACAAGACGATGGTAGACGCCGATTTTGGGTTGTATAAAAACAACCGGGACAATATCGACGCGGTTAATAACCGTCTGAATTCTGAATTGTTCGGCCTGTACAAGTATACCCGTGATAAAGACGATGAAACCCGGAAGGAACTGTGTGATCTGAAAGCACAAGTAGCGATTAGCAATGCCGTCCGTCCCTATCAGGATAAACTGATTCAGTGTGAAATTGAAAAAGCATTCACCGCCGGAATTAACTATGTAGACCGCAAGACCTGCAAAATGGTTGAAGGTGTAGTAGTAGTACCTACCGAACCTACTATTACGGGTATCGGAAGTTATTGCTGCTTTCGCAACCAGACAAGTGGAGGATCAACTCCAGCAGCCTAAAATGCTCACCCAAAAGAGAGCTTATAAACGTAGAAAACAAAAAACTAAATAGCCATGCTAGGAAATAACTTTTTCTTTAACGGAAGCAGCGATCCCCTTTTAAACCAATCTTCCTATAACATGGAAGAACGATATCAGGAGATAGAGCGGATGCAGGCCGCTTTGGAGCAGAAAAAACAAGCGATGCAAAGAGCAAAAAATCAGATGGTCCAGCAACCACAACAAAGCCAGACTCCTATATGGGACGAAATCGAAAGCATTGTATCAGCAATGACTGACAAGGAATTTGAAATCGTAACAAACAATGAAGAATTTATTGAAAGTCAGAATATGATAATGTCTATTCTTCAGACTAAATACATGCAAATGATGCGTCCAGTAGTAGAAGGCTCAAAGGAAGGCAAAGATGCGCTCGAAAACCATCTGACGCTAGTAAAAAGGCTGAGAAAATCTGCTGCTACTGAGGTTGACAAAGAGATTAATGATTTCCAGGAATATAAAGAAAAGTATTCCGACATCCCTTACGCTGAGTATCAAAAAATGAAACGTTCGAAAGGAGGCAAAAAATGAAAAAAGAGGATTTAAACCAATTTAAAGGTGAAATTAAAACTGCGATACAGTCGTGGGGAAATGGTAAAATAGATTCTCTTTTCCCGGATAAAGCACACACACGCACTTTTTTTAAAAATGGGCTAAGTAATTTACTGGCTCGGAAGGATGCACTTATTAATAAATGGCTTGATACCAGCTTTTTGTTTATTGCCAGTGAAGACGGGACGATCGACAGCGATGTTATGATTGATAATCTGGTGTCTTTATTTGAAGAAATGGACATCCGGGATTATCAATTTGGCATGGTTAAAGTTAAGGCAGGGAAAGGGCAGGCAATCATAGATATGCCTAATAATTTTCTGTTAGATATGTTTGTAGGTAGCTTAGGGAGTATCAAATTTACGTCGGAAGATCTCGGTGAATTGAAAGAACTCCTGAATTAATTAACTTTAAAATTATTGTATCATGAATGAAGAAATAAGAGAATTCTCAGAAGAATTGCAGGACTTCCTGAAAAAAGGACATAAACTGCTCAATAAAATGGGACAGGGAATGGGACAAAGAAACGGCAATCAAGGATATGGCCCAAATTATGGACAAGGCATGGGCCAAAATATGGGCCAAGGTGGTTATGGCGAAAATGTCGGACAATGGTTCCGGAATAATTTTGGCGGACAGGGATTTGATCCCCGGTTTATGTAATTATTAACTAAGAGGGGCATTTTGCCCCTCTATATTATACAAAAATATGTGTACACCAGCCTTAAGCAGTTATAACTATATACCCCGTGAAATGCAGGCATATCTCCGGAATTACGGATATTCCTTTTCAAAAAGGGCGTGTGAATATGCAGTAAAGCAAATGATGCGAAAAAACACCGCTACAGGGAAATTAGAAAGTATTGAGCCGTATTCGAAAGAAAAGGCCGAAGAATTATTATCGAAACACGGAATTAAACTTGAAAGGAACATAGGGTACAATTTCGTGTACGTCATAAATATGATTTATTCTGATCGTTGGAAATCGAGTATTGAGGATGAATTGCATCTATGTAAAGCCGTCAAGGATGAAATAGATGATGAAGATGCAGTGCCAGAAAGCATATTTAGGTGCTGGATGACAAAGCAGGAAGATAAAGGTATTCCCATCCCATGGGAGGATATGATATGATAAAACAACGGTTCCATATCTATGTTAAGGGCCAGAAATGGAACATAACCGCCTTTTATCCGGTCACAAGGTATCATGTTGAAGAAATAATAGATGCCTTGTACCAGATAAATTGTAATGAAGAAGATTTAAAAAAAGCATATATAAATATAACAAGCGATAATGTAAACAATGGACTTACATTTAGTAACTATTTTTACCGGGAATCGGTGATCATATTTGCTATTTCTATTAGTCCAGCAAAATATTTTAACCTAATCACACATGAATTACACCACCTGTCAGTTCATATCGCGGTAAGTAGTGGATTTAATTTACAAGGAGAGGAAATTTGTTATATAAACGGAGATATTGCTGAAATGATGTTCCCGGTTGTAGTTTATTTATTGTGCAAGGGGTTCATTCGCAACTATGAAATAAAATATTATGCCCGATAGTTTTGAAATATTAATCAATATTGCCGACAACGCAGCAAGCAGCTATATCAGCGAAATAGCCCTGTTTGCTTTAAGATGCCTGTAAGGCCGCGTAAATATTTAGTCGTGAACATATCGGAAGGTGTGAGAGGGGAGTGTGTCCCCTCTTTTTGTGTATATTTACATTGTTATTATACCTTTGGTTTAATTTATTTGTATATTTGCAAAAAATTAAACCAAAATATAATGTCAAGGATAAACGATATTTGTAAGGCAAAAGGAATAACACAAAAAGAAGTCGCCGCTAAAATTGGTATGTCAACTGTCGGATTAAATAAGGCAATAAATGGAAATCCAACAAAAGAAACTTTGGAGAAAATAGCTAATTGTCTTGAAGTTGATATTTCAGAATTATTTGACCGGAGCAATATTTTAAAGGCTAAATATGGTTCTGACAAAACACCATTGCATTTAGGTAATCTTGAAATACCTTGTTATGTGTTGGAGGATGGTACACGTGTATTTTCAGGCCGTGGAATACAAAAAGTATTGGGTTCAACTGCTACAAGTGGAAAGTGGCTGGAGAAGTTTGTAAACAGTGATAATATTTTGCCTTATATATCTTGCTACGAAACCGGCTCTTTGAGTGTTTTAGATAAGCTAAATAATCCTATCCCTTTTTATAGACCCACATCAGGAGGTTCTCAATCAATAACATACGGATATGAAGTTACTCTTTTAATTGATTTGTGCGATGCTATTATACGCTCGTATGAAACCGGCTCGTTGAATGATGAATCTATAATAAAAAATGCGAACATTATAATAAGAGCCGTTGCAAAAGTAGGTATTATTGCTTTGGTTGATGAAGTAACCGGATATGACAAAGAAAAAAACAGAGCAAAAGATGAATTACAAAAATTTTTGAATCAGTTTATTTCAAAGGAAGCTTCCAGATGGGTAAAGACCTTTAATGATAGTTTTTTTGAAATGATATATAAAATGAGGGATTGGGATTGGTCAAAAACCAACAAAAGGCCCGGGGTTGTCGGACAATGGATTAATAATATTGTTTATGAACGTCTGGGGCCAAATGTAAAGACGTATCTTGAAGAAGTAAATCCCAAAAATGATAATGGGAATAGAAGGGATCGACATCATCAATATTTGACAAAAGATATTGGATATCCTGCTCTTAGAGAACGATTAGCAGCTATTGAAGCACTTGGGAAAGCTTCAGGTTATAATTGGGTTAAATTCATGATTATGTTGGATAATGTTTTCCCAAGACAAAATCAACAGTTAATGATTGATTTTGATAGCGAGGTTTAACCTCGCTATAATCTTATTTTCTTTATTTTCCCACATTTCTTGCATATAAGTATAAATTCTAAATGTGAAGGGATTTTCCTGCTAAATACATTGTAAACATCGCATTTCTGGTATGTTTTCCATTCATGTTTACATGCCCATTTTTCAAGAAGTTGAATTAGTAGTTTTTTCATATCAATTCGTTTAATTTTTTAAAACTCCACATCCGTGACATGTCCGGCAAGTATTAGACCAATCTGAATTTTGTCCTATGGTACCAGATGTATAAAAACCAGGAGTAACCTTGCCGGTCCCATGACAAACAGGACAGACAGAGTAAGATTGAAGGATTATACCTCTATCTGGTTCAGGAGAATCTTTAAATTGTATATCTTCAATATCTACATTAAGTAATCTTCCATCAGAAATTTCCACTATAGCCTTACCATTTTCCGGGCAGATGGAATGTACATATACTTCATCATCATCACACAGGACATGACATAGGCCTCCTTTTATTATTTTTGCTTTTCTCATATTCGAAAATGTTTCTATTAAAGGATTATTTTATTTGCTCCCTACATTATCACCACCAAAATGTTCTATAAGTTCTTCTACTGTAGCTTTATGACAGTATAGAGGTTCTATTTGTGTACCAACATGTCTTCCTCCACTGCGATCTGTTGCCATAAACCAACTGCCTTGTGGAAAATCTGTATATATTTCTACATCCATAACAAACAATTGATTAACATCACTATCATCCCGGAGAACAGCTATAGCACAAAAAAGATCATCATTATTACCACAATCTATTGCTCCATTATATTTTAAATCTTCAAGTACTGTTTCTGCCCAAATCCCGGTTACTACTCCATGGCATGCTAGTAAGTAATTAGGCTTACAATCTAAATAGACCTTTAATCCTAAATCTTTTAATTTTTTTACTAATTCCGGTGTATTTTTCTGAATAAAACAAGGTATTGTATGCATATCTTAAATTTTTGTTTCGATTAATATTTCTTCCGTTAGTATTCCACCATCTTTGGTTTTAATATAAATTTGTTCAAGATCAAATTCTTCGGGGTGCAATTTATATTGAATCCAAGTCGGCTCATTTTCTCTATAATCAAGCCAACTTTTAGGTTTTTCTTTTCCAAGCACTTTCTTTACTATTTCATGAATCCTTTCACCTGCTCGTTTTGATTTTACAAATCCACTAAGGTCGTATCCGATGCCTCTTGGTGACCAATACTCTCCATGTTCAGGTCTGACATCTTTTGGTTCCCAGTGCCATTTGGGGATATCAGTGCGAGGATGCTTAATTAAAATTCCGGATTCAAATATTAGTTGGCTTTTTGGATTCCATGGCTCTTTGGGACGAACCCCACTTCTAACACGACACTCTATGTGCTTATTTGCTCTAATTTCAAAGTGTAATCCACAGTGATTGCATTTTCCGAACGAGATTACAGAATAGAGGCCGTCACCTTGAACAGAATCACATCCACAATTTGGGCACCCATACTTTTTATACTCTTCAAATGTAATTGCCAGCATGATTAATTCCTATTTAATTTAGTTTCAATTTTATATCTTCATCGATTAACCTAATAGTATCTCTTAAGGAAAAAGAGTGGGCGAAACCACAGCCATTCTTGTCTACAGCTTCCCACACTACTCTTTTTTCCGGAGGATAATCACCAAATGTTCTAGCGTCAAAGCAAATAATCTTTGCTTTATGTCCTCCTCTTGTACAAACAGATTTACCAGCTTTAGCTTCTTCGAGATTGAATGGTTTATATTTATTATTTTCTTTTGTCTCCATATCTTTTAGTGTTATTTCTTATTTAATGTAGGTTTAATAATCTTTTCTTCTCTTTATTGTGACTGTCTTTCATCTAGGTATTTCCATCCAACAATCATTTTCTGAAACACAGATATATCCGCATCCATACACATCCCAGTACAACTCACCTTCATAGAGTTGTAGCATAGCAGTAAATGCGTCTTCTCCATGTTTAACTAACACATAGTTTGGATATCCTATTCTAGGTTTTCTTTCTCTAAGTTTGATCCATAAAGGATCCTTCTTATAACCGGAAGGAATAGAGTTAAACTCTGTATCAATCTGCCTCTGATTAGATAGACATTCAAGTTGTAAATCGGTATCTTGGTTTTTCATATCAATAAATATTTAAGTCAGTAGCATCAATTGCTAAGCCTTTGTTTATTAATCCGCGATAGTCAAAGTGATTGGCATTTAGCCAGTCGATTGCGGAGATTATATCATCTTGGGTTATTTCTACAAATTCTGTTTCGCCCTCAAGACCTATTGTAGGTTTAGAACAAATTGTAAAAATTTTAGATTTTGATGACGTCTCATATATATCAACACACAGATCACTAAGGCTGTTAAATTCCTTTATCTGCTCATATGTCATAGAAGATAATGGAAATAAATACGGCTTAATATCATTTATACGTACATCGTAAAAATCAGGAGGAGTAATCCTGCCTTTTGTAAATACAGTACAAGTTCTTTTTGCTACCTCATGCAGTATACCAACCTCGTTTGTACTAAGTTGAACCTTAACTCCATATGGAAGTCTTGTACTTAAATCTTTTAATAAGATATCTTTTTCTTCCTGTGTCATAGCTTTTTATTTAAATATTTAAACTATAGTCATACCAAAACAGCCTCCATCGATCAATCTAGTAACAACTAGATGCGGATATAAAATTCACTACTTCGTAGTGGTAAGATCCACAATAAGGACATTTACATAAATTTACTGTGTACATTTCTTCTCATCTTTAAATGTGTGATTTTTGATATCTTCAATGGTAGCCTTTTTGAAGATATATTCCGGATGCCCAATAAATTGTCCCCTAATATGTTTTACGTTGTCTGTAAGGCATTTAAACCAGTATCCTCTCTCCTGAAATTTCTTCCCATTTTCCGGTTCAACAATATCCTTTAGTTTATTAAACATAAACATACACTGGCATATATACCATTGATTTTTACATGTAGTTTCACTGTACTCTTTTAGAGCTTGTTCTTTTATACTCATTTCTTTTCCTCCTTTTCTTTGATAAGTTTTTCCTTCAAAATCACAGATCTCATTGCTCCGAATCTTGCAACTTGCAATTGCTCTTCTAGGGATAGTTTTCGGTACGGCCGCATTTCACGGATATGTACGTTTTTATCATATCCATGATGTCTGATTATTAAATCTTCATTGAATGTGATTATGCCGGAATATAATACATCTCTCTTTGATAGTTCACTACATACTTTGTCATATATCTTTTCAGGAACGCAGTAGTAGAAGTATTTTATAATTCCGGCCGATTCATGGTGATGCTTTTTCTTGAAGTCGGCAATAAAATCTGAGAAACTACGCTTTATCTCTATTTCCGTTAAGTATCCTGATTTTGATAAGACTAGCATATCACACTCATGCCCGATATGAAATTTACTTCCCCATCCATTTACATTGAAAGCGACGATATTTCGGATAAAATTAAAGCTATCGGATTTGGCCAATGCGACCTCTATTTCATATAAACTTCTTTCTGTATTCATCATTGCTTTTACTACCTTATTGAATGTTTGTATATTTATAGCATTTTATCGGATGAAACTTACCGTCTATTTCGTCTCCTACATTGATAACTTTCCGCATGCTATCTGTTTGAACAGATAAAAAACGAGAAATCAAATTATCAAACATATATATATTTTTACCGTCTGAAACTTGATTTATGCCTTTCCTGAAATAAACAATACGATGAGATTTGTTTGAGACAGCATATACAAATACAGGTTTGCCTATCCCATCCGTATTTTGAAGTTCTTTATGCTGCTTAAAACATATATGTTCTACTATTTTCTTGAAATTATCTTCACTTTCATCATGTGATTCCATTTTAATCGTCCTGAATTTGACATACACTTTACTCCCTCTTTCTGTAAGGTCCACTTTGTCCATAATATCATGAACAAAAGGGATCTCGTGGATTAGAATTATATAAATTTTCATGTCTATGAAATAAAGATTGGTCTTTCATAAATTTGGCTCTATAAATTCAATATTGTATTTTTCACAGTAGTATTCAAAAGGTTTTTGACTGAAAGGGTATATGGTCATTGGGCCTATAAAATATCCGTCACAGTATGCTATTTCGTTATATTTCTTTTCTGCTGTTTTGCGTATTTTATGCTCAGTTCCATACCCTGATTTATGCAAGAAAAATACAGTTATTTTTTCTCCTTTATCAAGCAGCTCCTTGAGCCGCTTATAGTCTTTACTAGTTTTGTTGGGGATCATGGTTGTTTGAACTTATTAATTTTAGAGAGGGGCATTACACCCCTCTGTTAGTTATACCAATTCTTTTTGTTTTAGAAATTTGTTTACAAAATAGATTTGCCCCGTTCCGGTAACTTTAACGGTTTTGTTTATTGAAGTGTGTCCGTCAGAATGTGTCACTACCGTTTCTTTAATTTCAAACAAATTAAGATTCATTCCTCTTTGCGATGGCATATTATAGCTCATACCAGGTTTCTTTATCAGATAACCATTCCTCCGCATCCACACAAATAGCCTTTTGGCACCGATCTCAACTCCATTTTGTTTTAAAATCTTTGCAAGGTCTCCGATAAGGATGGAGGTATGAGAAGCGGAAACACTGTCAGCAAAAAGGACTTTCGGAGCTTGCTGTTGGATTTGTTTTTGCTGTTGTTCGATTTGTTCCGCTTGGCTGGCTGCTAATTTTAGAGCTTCAGAGTAAGACTTCGGAATTTGAAAACCTCCGGTCTGTTGCAACTGTCTGTATTTGTTTTCTGCTTCTATAAAATATTGACGTGCTTGTTTGCCTTTCTCGTTGCGCTGGAGCATTGAAATTTCTTTAGCGCAATTAATAGTTAAAGCGTAATCATTAAGTTCCTGATTTGCAAGGGTGTTAAATTGTTTACACCCTACATAGTCAATGTTTTCTACAAATCCATATTGTAATTGACGTTCAAACCAATTATTAAAGCGTTCGGTAGCTTCAAGAAATTTATATAATTCTCTTGCCGAAACAGCTTGTTTGCCGTTCGATTCAGTAATTTTAATTATTTCGTTCATAATAGGTTATTTTTCTTCGGTTAATATCTGCTTCATTCTGTCAACAAGATACGAAACTTTCGCATAGAACCGGCAAACACACCTCAAAGCGTATTCAAGATCCGGTTCATCATGATTAAATTCGACAAGGTTGGACACCTCGATAATTGCTTCGTCGCCTCTTAGTGTTGAAGAGATTTCCAATAGTTCTTCGACGTTGATTGAAGGAATAGTTACAGTAGTTTTAGCCGTTTCGTGGCCATAACGTGCTTCATCAATACCTTGTACCGATGTTGACAAATTCTTTTCCGTGATAAGCATTATCCCTAAGAATTTATTTAAAATGATGAGTAGAAATATAAAAACGGTTCCACTCTTTCCCGCTGCTTATCACCTAAAGGGCTGTGGGTACATTAATACTCCACACGGGGGTTGTGAAACCGTGTATTTAAAGGCATAAAAAATGCCCGCAGTACGGCGAGCCTACTCGCCCTTTAGTATGATAAGCACTACAAACATACGGCATTTTTCCGACAAATCAAAATCATTCTGCATAGGGATTATTTTTTAACGATTCAACACAAATAATCTTCATATATCACTTTCAGACCATGCCCGCAATAAGGCAGGATTTTGTTTAGTAGTTCTTTATTCATGCTAGCCATTTTTTTATAATTTTTTCAAAATCATTTTCAAAAAGAGATGCACTTTTCATGAACTTAAAATCTTGTAAGGTCATATCATGCAAATAATAATAAAACGCTTCGTACTCATTTAAGAAGTTTTTACCCCAAAATGAATCTGGTTTTAATATCTGATATTTCCTGATAGCTTTCATAAGTGCAAAGGCATATTTGGGGAATGTCTTAAACTCTAACTGCATTTGTTGCTTTTGAGCAAGTGGACAACCTACACATCCATGCCGGGTGAAATTATAGGGTGGGGCGTAGTATTTCATATATGGCAAATCATTCCCACGAATGTAATCCCATATTTGTGCTTCCGTCCAATGAAGTAACGGAAGCACATGACAAGCGCCTTTCATCTTTTCCCTTGTATCGCATTGCTCTGGCTCATACCTGATCTTCCACGAGATTCTTCCCATCTCATTCCTTCCAGAATCCTTTTCCCAACACCGTA
>F42_Fallow_Deer__coassemble_349_pt1 | contig 26911 bp, 31 predicted proteins | sample F42_Fallow_Deer__metabat2_low_PE_003 | metagenome-assembled genome bin F42_Fallow_Deer
TTCAATCGAGCCTATTTTTTTGGCTCACTTTTTTCATAACTTACTTGACACTACCATAAATAACTTTTATCATCATACACAATTTTACGATTACTTACAAGTATTTTATTATCTTTTTAGAATTATGAATTAGTCCAGAGGTGTGGCCATGGATTCCAGCTTCCACTTCTTGTATTGGGCAAAATTGCCCGCATCCAGTGCATCTCTGATCTCTTCCATCATAGTATTATAAAAATAAAGATTGTGTAATACACAAAGACGCATTCCCAGCATTTCTTTTGCCTTTAATAAATGACGAATATATGCTCTGGAATATCTCTTACATGCTGGACAGCCACATCCCTCCTCGATGGGACGAGAATCAAGCTCAAATTTGGCATTAAAAAGATTAATCTTGCCATGATTGGTGTACAAGTGACCATGACGACCATTTCTGGTAGGATATACACAGTCAAAGAAATCCACACCACGCTCTACCCCCTCCAAAATATTGGCCGGAGTACCTACGCCCATCAGATAAGTAGGCTTGTCCTTGGGCAGATAGGGAACCACTTCATCTAAAATGTAATACATCTCTTCATGAGTCTCACCAACTGCAAGACCACCAACTGCATAGCCGTCCAAATCCATCTCACTGATGCGCTTAGCATGGCCAATACGAATATCCGGGAAAATCGCTCCCTGATTAATTCCGAAAAGCATCTGGCTCTTATTCACCGTATCCTCTAAAGAATTCAGTCTCGCCATTTCTGTTTTACAACGCTCCAGCCATCTGGTGGTACGCTCTACAGAGTTTGACACATACTGTCTGTCCGCTTTACTGGGTGCGCACTCATCAAACGCCATAGCAATGGTAGAGCCTAAATTGGACTGAATCTGCATACTCTCTTCCGGTCCCATAAAAATCTTTCGACCATCAATGTGAGAATTAAAATATACGCCCTCTTCCTTAATCTTACGAAGACCCGCAAGGGAAAATACCTGAAATCCGCCGGAATCCGTTAAAATCGGCTTTTCCCAGGACATAAACCTGTGAAGACCGCCAAATTGCTTAATCAGCTTATCACCGGTACGCACATGAAGGTGGTAGGTATTGGACAACTCCACCTGACATTTGATCTCCTCTAAATCTGCCGTAGATACCGCACCCTTAATTGCTGCAACCGTACCAACATTCATAAATACCGGAGTCTGTACAGTGCCATGCACGGTAGTAAGCTCCGCCCGCTTAGCTCTGCCCTCCATTTTGATTACTTTATACATACTATCCCAGCCTTTCTATAAACTCTTCCAACGTAATGCCCTCTTCCATAATAATGGTAGCAGCCTCCTCGCCCACATAACGAAAATGCCATGGCTCATAATCTATACTGGTAACATACTCTTTTCCCTTAGGATAACGAAGAATAAAACCGTACTCCTGACAATGCTTTGCCAGCCACTTCCCGGCATCCGTTTTGGCAAATGCCTCATTTAGCTTGGAATGTGTATCACTGATAATGTCCAGCGCAAGACCTGTCTGATGCTCACTACAGCCCGGAATATTCACGATCTGACTGGCATTCTTATAGGACTCCAGATAATTCATTCCCTGTGACATATAAGACTTTACTTTTTTATCAAACAGATATACCTGTCTATCGTAGGCTCTGTACGGCGAAGCAACAATAATGGTCACTCCATCCTCCGCCGCAGCTTCCTTCATGGCATACCAATCCTCAATAATTCGTTCATCACATTCCATTGTGCCTGATATTAACCCTAATTCTACCGGAAAATCCTCCGAAAGAGGGTGCTGCTTATTTACCAAAATCAGATTCCAATCATCCTTGGAAAAAGAGGACATGACATCACCACCCGAAACGGTCTGGTTTTCTGGAAAATCCACGATACTTTCCACATTATATATGTCACTGTCAATCTGTAAACCTTCCTGGGCACTGCTCTGCTGCGCCACAATATCGTCCCCATTCTCCTGAAACGTAAAACTGGAATATATTATCAATAAAATAACGGATACCGCAAGAAGAGATAACCGTTTACCGTTAATCATCTGTATCATCAAAGCTCCTATAAAGAAAAACTAAAGTATCACCATAATACTTTGCCCTTAGCATCATAATATTATCATATAAAATAACTTCTTGCATCAATTTTGTAAAAATAATTGCGATTTACAATTTGCTTGTTTATAATGATATCCATGTTAAAGAAAGGTGATATATATTATGGCTGGTTCAAGTATCGGAAAAATTTTTAAAATAACCACCTGGGGCGAATCCCATGGAAAAGCACTTGGTGTAGTTGTAGATGGATGTCCTGCCGGACTTCCCCTTTGTGAAGAAGACATTCAAAAATACTTAAATAGAAGAAAACCGGGACAGAGCAACATTACCACTCCCAGAAAGGAAGCAGATGAAGTAGAGATTCTCTCCGGCATCTTTGAAGGAAAAACCACTGGAACTCCTATTTCTCTCATGGTACGAAATACCTCTCAAATTTCCAAGGATTACAGTGATATTGCATCCTATTACAGACCGGGACATGCAGACTTTACCTTCGATGAGAAGTATGGCTTCCGTGATTACCGTGGCGGTGGACGCTCTTCAGGACGGGAAACCACCGGACGTGTAGCTGCCGGTGCCATTGCCTGCAAGATATTAGAGCAGATGGGCATTCAGGTAAGTGCCTATACTCGCTCTATCGGTAACATTGAAATCGATTATAACAAATTCGACGCTGGTCTTATTACTGCAACCAAGACTGCCATGCCGGATGCAGATGCTGATAAGGAGGCCGTAGCTTACTTAGAAAAATCCATGAAAGACTGCGACTCCGTAGGTGGCGTCATGGAATGTGTGGTAACCGGCATGCCTGCCGGAATCGGCGACCCGGTATTCGAAAAGCTGGATGCCAACCTAGCGAAGGCAATCATGTCCATGGGTGCCGTAAAGGCTGTGGAAATCGGTGACGGACTAGCTGTAGCAAAGGCTCTGGGCAGCCAGAACAATGATTCCTTCTGCATGAAGGATGAGCAAGTTACCAAAAAGACCAATCACGCCGGCGGAATCCTTGGTGGCATAAGCGACGGAAGCCCTATCATTATCCGTGCCAGTGTAAAGCCCACCCCTTCCATCTTCCAGACACAGGAGACCGTCAACAAATCCGGGGAAGAGATTGAAATTCAGATCAAAGGACGCCATGACCCCATCATCGTTCCTCGTGCAGTTGTGGTTATGGAATGCATGACTGCTATCACCCTCTTAGATGCATTGATGGTGAATATGTCAGCAAAAATGGATTCCTTAATGGACTTTTATAAATAATACAAAATGAGCTGCCGTAAAATTGAAATGTATTCCCCAAGGTGCGCATTCTATTTTTGCGACAGCTCATTTTAATGTACTTTATTAAGCCAGTTTATGGAAGAACACACAGTTCGGTTCCTTAATCTTAATCGGAGCACCATGCATGGTCATATTATTATTTACTAAGTCCAGCTTAAAGAAGGTCATTGTGTTGGACTCATGATTTAAGGACACCAAAAACTTATTATTAGGGAACATCTCTGCATCCTTAGGATATTCTCCACTGATTGGCAGACAGAACTTTGTGGTAAGAAGTCCGGTCTCGGTATCCACATCATATACAATCACGCTATTGTCGTTGGCATTAGAGCTTACCAGATACTTGTAGTCCTCGGAGAAGGTCAATGCGCTTGCCGCAGTCCCCTGTGCAGCACCCTTTCCAACAGTAGGGATGGTCTGAATCTTCTCAAAGTACGGAATACCCTCTCTCTCCTCATACTCATACACGTCAATATAACACTTCCACTCATGTACAATATAAATATATTTGCCATTCTCAGAAATCTTTACATGTCTTGGAGCAGACTCCAGCTCGCTACGGATTACATCCGTCAGACGCAATTTTCCTTTTGCCAAATCCACAGCATACACATTCACATGATCCATGCCCTGATCTGCAACAAGCAAATACTTATTGTCATGGGTCATTCTCGCAGAATTAATATGTGGTCTGAAGTTACGCTCTGACAGACTTCCCAGACCCTTGTGGAAAATCTCATCGGAAATACCGATAACTTCACCATTCTCACCTAAATTCAGCATCGTCAGCTTACCATCATGATAACCTGCTACAAAAAGATACTGATCGGTGTAATCGGTAGATAAATAACAGCCTCTCATACCATTAATCGGTGCAAAATTTATCAAATCCAGACTGCCATCCTCTAAAATCTTATAAGCCTCTACACCAAAGTCGGTAATAGAGTATAAATACTTTCCATTATGTGAAACGGTAACATAAGAAGAGTTGGAAATCTCTACCTTCTCCTTCTCGATAAATCTACCATTCTCCAAATCTACATCATATACACGAATACCATAGCTATCCCCTGTAGTATACGTGGAAACATATGCTACGTACTTTCCCTGTGCCATAGTCTTTTGCCTCCTAAATCTTTATCTAATCTTAAATATAGCACATTTATTTTTAGAATGAAATACCTTAACGAGTTCTTTTTATTGTACAAACACAAATCGAACGTGGCAGTAATTTCACCTGCTCTTTTCCTGCCACACACACCTCATCCGTAGCGAAAACACATTGTATCTCACTGCCTTTTTTCAGCTTCGGAAATGCGAAAGAACGCTCCTCCCAGTGCATATTGATAGCCAGATATGTCAGTGTCCCCTTCTCTCCTGCATAATCGCCACAGAACAAAAGCCCTGCCTGTCTGCTGTAATATTCCCAGGATGGCTTATACGCTTCCTCTCCATGGAAGGACAGATCCGGGTATCCACAGGACAAATAATCCATCAGCATACATTCCTTGGACATCTGAAATACTCTGTGATTCTTTCGAAAATCAATCAACCCCTTCACATATTGATACAGCTCTATATTGCGTTTTAAATCATTCCAGTTCAGCCAGGTAATCTCATTATCCTGACAATAAGGATTGTTATTTCCCTTCTGGGAATTGCCAAACTCATCTCCCATGAAAAAAAGAGGTGTTCCCTGCGATAACATCAAAAGCGCAAAAGCATTCTTAAACTGCTTCTTACGAAGACTAAGAATCTGCTTCTTTTTCGTAGTTCCCTCCGCTCCGCAGTTCCAGGTTCCGTTATAATCATTACCATCCTTATTATCTTCCCCATTCTCCTCGTTGTGCTTGCGCTCATAAGATACCGCATCCCACATGGTAAATCCAAAATAGTTGGTAATAAAATTGATTGTTCCTTCTTTGGACGAATTGGAAGTCATTCTCTTTACTGCGTTGTAAATACAGCCTTCATCCCCCTTTAAGAGCCGACGCATATCATACATATAAGAGTCCTGATATGCTGCAAGTGTGCGCTTTTCTGGAAGATCTTTCCCCGCATACAATACCTCTACCGGAAAATCATAATACCAAAGCTTACGACTGCTTAAATAAACATCCTTCGCCAGCTCCTCTACAGGAATATTCTCTCCCATCAGATGGAAACCATCCACTTGATAGTAATAGCTCCAATACTGTAGAATATTCAATATCTCCAGTCTGGACACTTCATTAGGGAAATAAAACTGCAAAATCACTTCCATTCCCTGCTCATGAAATGCTTTTATCATTTCTTTACACTCCAAAACAGCATCTGCCTTATAGCTATACGCTGCCTTAGGAGCATAGTAATATCCCTGCTGATAGCCCCAGTAATTCACTTTCCCTTTCTTGTCCAGCTCATCATACTCATATATAGGCTGTAGCTCCACTGTTGTAATTCCAAGCTCCTTCAGATAAGGAATCTTCTGCATCATACCATAAAAGGTTCCTCTGCCTCGTACCTTAGAGGATGTATGCATGGTAAACCCACGCAAATGAGCCAGATACACTACCATCTCCTCATAGGGAAGCCCCGGACGAACACTTTCTCCCCAGTCAAAGCTATGCTCTGTCACCGTTGCGAGCTTACATGGCACCGAGGACGTTTCTCCAAATCCACTACTCTTTACAAAGCATTGTGCTTTTTCATCCGCAAAGGCTTTGTCTCCACATTGATAATGATACGCATATCTCTTTGCTTCTTTCACCGGAAGCTCCAGATGCGCCAGATTCTCTCCCGGAACCTTGGTCATCATAACTCTCTTTTCTTCGGTAAGGTTCTTCTTGTTATAGAATACCAGCTCCATATCCTTCGCTGAAGTGGGTAATATAAATTCTGTAATACCACGGACCTTATCTTTTCTCACAAAATATCCTCCTGTACAAGCCGAAAATAAAAATGCCTAAAATAACACCTGCACTGTCAATCATTACATCTGTGATTTGCCCGCTTCTTCCCGGAACAAATAACTGATGAACCTCATCACTGGCAGCATATATTACTCCAATGAAAACAGCCCATCCCTTTCTTTGGTTCAATGCTCCCATAAGCAAAAAACCAAGGAGTGTATATTCTAAGGCATGTGCTGTCTTTCTAATAGGAAACTCAATAGAATCAATAAATGACAACTGCTTTTCCATGGACCAACTCTCATAGTCCTCAACAAAAACCTGTCCTACAGTTTCACCAATTCCCATACTCATCTGTGAAGACTCATCTGCATCCTGCGCCGAAAACAAAAAAATCGCCACCATCCATAAAACTGTCAAAATACCATATACTTTTTGTCTCATTCTTTTTTCTTACCATCCTACCCTACCATTATATACTTTTTTTCTGATTTTACCTACTACTGTTTTTCAAATGTTGCAACAAATTTTTGATTCTTGTATAATGTATGTGTTCAGAACCAAGCCACGTTTTTCGAATGGTTCTGAATAATCAACAAACACCTACAAAGAAAGGAAACACTATGGGAAAACAGGACAATATGGATGAAGAAATGACCGTTGAGCTCACCTTAGAGGATGGAACTGATGTTACATGTGCGATTATCACTATCTTGGAGGTTGAAGGTAAGGATTATATCGTATTATTACCTCTTGATGAGAACGGCAATAACGATGACGGCGAAGTCTGGTTCTATGGCTACCGTGAGAACCCGGACGACCCTAATGAGGAACCCACACTTGATTATATCGAAGATGATGCAGAGTACGAAAAGGTTGCCGATGCCTTTGATGAATATCTTGACAATTGCGAATTTGATGAGCTTGCAGATTAATTCTGTAGTTCTTTAAGAAACCTTGAAGGAGGTCTTGGACTTTCCTGTGTCTGGCGGACATAGCGAATATCCAAGGCCTCCTTTGCTCTCGTAAGCCCCACATAGAATAACCGCCGCTCCTCTTCCAATACCTCAGCCGAAAGCTTCTCCCCACGCTTCACACTAGGAATGTTTCCTTCATTTACATACATAATATACACCTTTTGAAATTCCAGTCCCTTGCAGCCATGCAGTGTCATAACATTGACGCCATCCTTTTGCATCTCTCCAGCCGCATGATTACCGGCTTTCGTGGTATATTCCTGCTGAAATTTCTCCCACTGCAATAAATCTCCAAAGCTCTTACTATCCTCCTTCAGCCACTGCAATATTCCCAGCCACTCTTCGTATAGCTGCATGTCTCCACATGCCCTATTTCTTAGATAATGCTCATATCCAAAATAGTGCAATATAAAATCAATTCCCAAAGATAATTTAAGCTTTTTCAGATTTTCCAGACCCTTCTGAAAGCGAATCCCATCGTTCATGGCTGGATAATTCCTTACGCCTTCTCTTCCATAGAATGCAATCACCTGATCCAAGTCTATGGTTTCATCCAAAAGTGCTTCCCGCCCCATACGTGTTCTGGGCTTATTTAGAATGCGAAGGAATAAGCTTCTCTCCCTACATCCGGCAGCAGCCCTGAGATAATCCATAATATCCTTTACCACAAAGTGTTCATACACAGAGGTAATCTTCTCCTTTGTCCGAAAGGGAATTCTATTCTTTATCAGCTCTACTAAGAAAAGATTTAGTCGCATATTGGTTCGAAAAAGTACAGCCACCTCCGCCAATTCCTGTATTTCACAATTCTTCAGCTCATCCACACAAGTCCTTATCATCTCTGCATAGGAATCATAGCCCTTTACCTTCACTTCTCCACTTTCTGAAGAGTTCTTTGCTATCAGCTCTTTTTTTATTCTCTGCCCATTATTCTGAATAAGCTTTGCCGAACAGTTTACAAGCATTTCCCCGCACCGGTAATTCATTCCCAGACAATAATGCTTTGCAGCCGGATAATCCTCCAAAAAATGCTTCATAATCCCAGGCTGGGAGCCACGAAACCCATATATTGCCTGGTCATCATCTCCCACCACACATACATTATAAGGTTCCTTTATCAGGAGCTTCATGGTCTCATACTGCACCATATTGGTATCCTGAAATTCATCCACCAGAAGATACCCGATACGCCTCTTCCACACCTCCCTCAGCCCTCTATCTTCTTTCAAAAGTCTGCTGCAAAGGGTCAGCATATCATCAAAGTCCAGTACCCTGGCTCTTTCCTTTTCTATGTCGTACGCATTTGCAAGCTCAATAATTTCTTCGCCCTGCCCCTCCCGCAGCTTCCCGGTATTTTTGTAAAAGCTGATATCCGCAAGCAGATTTTGGATTTCTTTCCCCTGCACCTCTTCCATTCCTTTGTTTTTCAGCACGCGAAAAAGAGTCCCACTCTTGCCGGATGTATTTAATAATGTATAATTTTTATATTTTGAATGACTACGAATTATCTGATAAAAGAAGGAATGAAAGGTTCCGAAATGTACTGCACCTAAATCTACAGTATCGTCTCCTAATTCCTGAAGAATTTCCTGATAGCGTTTATTCATGGACAACGCCGCATCCTTTGTAAAGGTGATGACATAAATATTTTGTGGAGAAAGTCCCATTTCCAGAATGAGATACAAAATACGATGAGTAATGGTGAAGGTCTTCCCGGAGCCGGGACCTGCCGAAATCAACACAGGTCCCAGACCACAGGTAGCAGCCTTAAGCTGCTCTTTACTCATCTTTGAAAATCCCGGAATATTAAGCATTCTCTAAAAGCTCAATTCCTTTACGGATTCTCTTTAAGGATTCCTCTTTACCAAGAATCTCCATAATCTCCGTTGCTCCGGCAGGTGTCATCTGCTTACCGGATACGGCGGTACGGATTGGCCACATTACATAACCATTCTTGCAACCCTTCTCCTCCACAAACTTCAGGATTGCCTGATAAAGAGTATCATTATCATAATTATCAACTGCTTCTAAAACAGGTAATACCTCTTTTAATACCTCTAAAGAAGACTCAGCAGTTGTCTTCATCTTCTTGTGGGTGTACATAGCGATATCGTACTCAGGAAGCTCCTGGAAGAAATCCACCTGACCTGCAATGTCCGGGAATACCTCGATACGGGTCTTCACCATAGCCGCAATCTTCTTAAGGTCAAAATTCTTCGTCAGGGTCTGCTTAAGATAAGGCTCAGCCATCTCATAGAAGGTATCGAAATCCATTGCCTTTAAGTACTCACCGTTCATCCAGCGAAGCTTCACAATATCAAATACGGAAGGACTCTTATTGATTCTGCGGTAGTCGAATTTCTCAATCAGCTCGTCCAAAGAGAAAATCTCGTTATTATCCTCAGGACTCCAGCCAAGAAGTGCAATGTAGTTTACGATTGCCTCCGTAACAAAGCCCTGCTCTAACAAATCCTCAAAAGAAGAATGTCCGCTACGCTTAGAAAGCTTCTTGTGATTCTCATCGGTAATCAGTGGAAGGTGTACATATACAGGAACCTCCCAGCCAAATGCCTCATATAATCTTACATACTTCGGTGAAGAAGAAAGATACTCATTTCCTCTTACCACATGAGTAATATTCATGGTATGGTCATCTACAACGTTTGCAAAGTTATAGGTTGGATATCCGTCGGACTTAATCAAAATCATATCATCCAGCTCAGAGTTATTCACAGTGATATCTCCGTAAAGCTCATCATGGAAGGTAGTCGTTCCTTCGGTTGGGTTGTTCTGACGAATAACAAATGGCTTTCCAGCATCTAACGAAGCCTGAACCTCTTCTTTAGAAAGTCCCAGACAATGCTTATCATAGATGGTAATCTCCTTACCCTCTACCACCTCGGACTTTAAGGAAGCCAGACGCTCCTTATCACAGAAGCAGTAATATGCCTCCCCCTTCTCGATAAGCTCCTTTGCATACTTCATATAAATACCAGTCTTCATACGCTCTGACTGAACGTAAGGACCATATCCGCCATCCTTATCAGGGCCTTCATCGTGGATAAGACCCGTCTTCTCCATAGTACGGTAAATAATATCTACCGCTCCCTCTACGAATCTCTCCTGATCGGTATCCTCAATACGGAGCATAAAATCTCCGCCATCATGCTTTGCAATCAAAAACTCATACAAAGCAGAACGTAAATTACCTACATGCATTCTACCTGTAGGACTTGGTGCATATCTTGTTCTGATTTTAGTCATTTTAATTTGTCCTCATCTTTCTACTCACGTGCGGAGTTTCCTTTGGAAACTCCCTCTGAACAACTTAGTTATTCTTAGCTGCCGTCTTTTGGCAGGTTAGAATAACTTTGTCGTCGGAACCTTTGGCGTCGTTTTACCAGCTTTTTATAAAAGTATCAATATAATTATCCAGACACTTCTTAATTACTTCAACAGCTTCGTCTCTATTTCCCTTTTCATTTACAGCAGTAGTTTTGTTTTCCAGAGCCTTATAAACCATAAAGAAATGCTCCATCTCTTCTACCACATGTGGCGGCAATTCGGAGATGTCCCTATAACAATTATAATTCGGGTCTTCAAATGGTACCGCAATAATCTTCTCATCATTTTTACCATTATCCAGCATGGAGATTACACCGATGGGATAACATCTCACCAATGTCAATGGCTGAATCGGTTCCGAACATAGGAGCAGCACATCCAGCGGGTCTCCATCATCACCATAGGTTCTTGGAATAAAACCATAGTTTGCAGGGTAATGGGTTGAAGTATGTAAAATGCGATCCAGAATCAAAAAACCGGTTTCCTTATCTAATTCGTATTTATTCTTACTACCTTTGGAAATCTCGATTACACATACAAAATCTGTAGGAGTAACTCTCTGAGTACTGATACTATGCCAAATACTTCCGTTCACTTGCTTCATAAGCCTAAAGCCTCCTTCCAAAATACTTCATAGAGTATAACACAATTTTCACACAATGGTCAATTTTTTCATATGATACTATTAAACAAAGAAATAATGAGGTTTCTATGCCGGATTATCCATTTGATACAATTTACGACAGACAAAGTGTTGGCATGGCGTATGTTCCGTGGCAGAAATTTACCAGATTACCGGAAAACCTAGAAGCGTCCTACATGGATGGCTCCATTTTCCCAGAGCTTGTGAAGCCCTTCTCTGGAAGAAGAATAAACCCCGGCCAGCATGGTCAGTCTTCCTGTAAAAACTGCAATGAGATGAACAAGGAGGTGCGAAATGGCAAATAATAATGATAAGAATCGTATGCTGAAAGATATCGGCATTGTGGATTTCATCTTAGTAGACCTGATGCTCTATCTAGATACACATCCTCATGACCAGGCAGCACTTAACTACTTCAATCATTACAGCAAAATCAAAATGAAAATGGTTCATGAGTTTTCCATGAACTATTATCCACTGATGAAAGAATATAATGAATCAGGCAAAGAATTCCGTTGGAACAGCCCTAACACCCCTCTTGCCTGGGAAGGAGGCTGCTAATTATGTGGAGTTATGAAAATCGATTACAATTCCCTGTAAATATTAAAGAAAGCAACGCCGCTTTAGCACAGGCAATCATTTCCCAGTATGGTGGCCCTGACGGAGAAATGGGTGCCAGCATGCGTTACCTTTCCCAGCGTTACGCCACTCCATACAGAGAAGTTGCAGGTGTACTAACTGACGTGGGTACCGAGGAGCTGGCACACCTTGAAATGGTAGCCGCTATCGTTTACCAGTTGACCAAAGACCTCTCTATGGAAGAAATCAAAAAGCACGGCTTCGACAAATACTATATCGATCATACTTTGGGGATCTGGCCACAGGCAGCAGGCGGTGTACCATTTAACGCCAATCAGTTCCAGAGCAAGGGCGATATTATCACAGACCTTTTCGAGGATATGGCTGCGGAACAGAAAGCCCGCACCACCTATGATAATATCCTTCGTTTAACACGTGATTATCCTGATGTATACGAACCTATCAAATTCTTAAGAGCCCGTGAAATCGTTCATTTCCAGCGATTTGGCGAGGCCCTTAGAATCACACAGGATAAGTTAAATTCCAAGAACTTCTATGCCTTTAATCCGGGATTTGATACTTGTAATTAAGAATATGGAAAGTGGTGGAGCTGTTCCACCACTTTCTGCTACTACCTAAGTATCCTTGAATAAAATCATTATCCATATGTCCCCCAAATTACTGTAAATTCTTATAGTCCCCTCCCTTTTCCACCAAACACATAAAATTATCCTCTATATTCCCTACACCAAGTCAATATATTCATCAATTAAATGTGAAAATATTGATGGTGATAATGCGGCTTTGAACAAGCTCCGCAATATCTTTATGAGCATCTAAAAAGATATCAAAACGGATTATGGCAATATGCCACAGGATATTGGTCACATGGAGTTTCAAGAGATGCTGGCAGAGATAAAGACACAGAGCGATGCCGTACAGACAGAACTCTCTATTATGGAATCTGATATGGCAAGTATTGTTACTTCCATGCTCTCCGCTTCCGGCATGGCTGATTTGGATGAAGTAGAAACAGTAATGTTTTATGAGCTTTTGAAGCATCTATTGGAGCGTATGTCTTGTGGTTCTGATTGAGAAAATGGCGGAAATGTGGTATGATTTGATTAGAACGATTGAATTTAACTAATGTATTATTATAATTTGAAACTGGTTAAAGTACGGCATAATCTTGATTGGAGCATTTGCTATGAAGGTAATAATTATAAATGGACCTATGGGCGTTGGGAAAACTACGGTAGGAAAATATATTGCTGAAAAAAATAAGGGGACAGCATTTATTGACGGGGATTGGTGTTTAGACATCCATCCATTTGTCGGGAATCGTGAAACAAAAACTATGGCAATAGATAATATTCTTCATATGATTGACAACTATAAAAAATGTTCCGTGTGTCAAATGATAGTATTGGTATGGTTGATGGATAATCATTGGGTCTATCAAAGTATTATAGAAGGGATTTCCAAGCTACAAATAGAAATAAAAAGCGTTACACTGATGTGCGATAATGCGAATCTGCTTAGTCGCTGGAAAAATGATAAAAACTGCGAATGGAGAACAGACGAATGGCTTGAAGTTAGCTTAAAATCATTACCATATTTTTCATCATTGGAGAATTCTATTGATACGAGCGGTCTATCTATTGAAAAGATAGCAGATACGATATTGCTATAAATTATGGTATAGTGGTAGTTTCATTGGTAAATTTCAGACTTCTGGTAAGTAAAAAGCACGCGATTATTTGAATATGTATTGAACATTATAATGAAATTTTGTGTTTTACATTGTTAGGAGGTTTATTGTATGTTTGAAGAAATATCATTCCCTGAACATGAATATGAGTCAATTCAAAATTATTTAAATAAACTGGGGTATTGTTATACCACGAGGGTATATAAAGAAATCAGTAAATACAGAGTTGGGGAATTACATATTGCCCCATGGGGTGATGTGTTGAAAATAGACGAAGTTAAAACGTACTGGAAAGTATCGGATCGCCCTTTCTATGACGAAATGAATGATGACGAAAAGATAGAAATTTGTAAATATTCTGAAGAAATAGGATTGCCATATGAATTTATAAAATTTTCTAAAAGCACAGTATGATTATATTTCGACAGCGACAAATTCCAATTGAGAATTTGAATTTTAAGGAACATAGATATGAATATAAGATTATTATCAAAAAGATTTGGAGTGCGTAAATTAGATATAAATGATGTAGATATTATATATGATATGAGTTGTAAAAATGAAATTTTCTATAAATATCATCCGCCATTTGTAACAAAAGAAAGCATTATAGAAGATATGGAAGCATTACCACCTGACAAGAGTTATAATGATAAATATTACATTGGTTTTTTTGAGAACAATTCACTGATTGCAAATATGGATTTAATTTTAGGTTATCCGACAGAAGAAATTGCTTTTATCGGATTACTTATGACAAATGTACAATATCAAAACCAAGGCGTTGGCTCGAATATTGTAGGTGATGTTTGTAACTATTTAAAACAATTGGGTTATATGAAAGTGCGTCTTGGAGTTGATAAAGAAAATCCGCAAAGCAACTCTTTTTGGCTAAAAAATGGATTTCGCATTATTTCAGAAAAAGAGTATAATGTTATGGAATTAGTATTATAAATTCCACATTGTCAAGGACGTGAAACTTTCAGTTTCATGAATACATTGTTTTACTATATTTGCGCTAATTTAACACACATAATATATAAGGGGTGATTACATGACAGCAATTGAACAAGGCTGTATCGATATTTGGATAGACGAAATCGTTCCCTGTCTGAAAGATACTGTGACAGGCGATATCAAGGAAACTGTCGTATTCAAAATCGAAAGCCGTACTTACCTAAAGAAATTCCAGAAGTCCAATGGTTGGCACATTAACTGGAACGAGATACCAAAGAATGTTGAAGTATACGCTCTTGCCCTAAAGGATGACAATACCATTCAAGGCTTGGTAGGTGTCCGAAATGACAAAGACTCCCACGCTGCTTATCTTCATTGTCTTGTACTGCTCCTCATAACAACAAGCATGAGTTTGGTAGTCAGAAATTTGTTGGCGTAGGTGGTCATCTTTTCGCCATCGCTGCCGATAAATCTATTGAATGGGGATATGAAGGAGCTATTCATGGATTTGCCGCTAATGAAGAATTACTAAGGCATTATATGGATGTATTCCATGCGGAGTATTTGGGAATGCTTCATCAGTACCAGTTCTTTATTGACGAGGAACAAGCAAAAAATCTATTGGAGACAGGTGTATCATTATGAATGGAACGAGACCTAAATTCATGGAAAATCAGGTTCCGGCGCAGAGCTACTTTGAACAGCCAAATCCATATGTTAATGCACCATCTTGTCATGTGAATTTGCTTGAATTATCAAGATATGCAAAGAGATGTGGAAAGAAGCTGGCCTGGCTTACACAGGAAGAAGTGAAAAAGTTTTCTATCTAGGAAATGGCGGGAGCAATCCCGCCACTTCTGTATCAACCCAAGTCTTCGACTTTCCCGTTTTAAATTTCCGTCGTACTTCCAAATCCCCCATTACGGATGCCTTCCGCATCATCATCTACAGTGATGCCGTACTCCAAGAATATTCCCTGCATAAATCCCATCCCTGCGGAGATTTCCACGGTCTTGGACTCCTTGGAATCGTTGGTAATCTTCGCCATAATGTGCCCTTCATTATCCGAATAGAAATAATCACTGTCAATGATTCCCACAGTGTTATTGAGCTGCAAACGATACTTAAATCCAAGGCCACTTCTGGGATAAAGCTTAAGCACCCAGTCCTCTTCCATCTCTGCCCGAATGCCGGTAGGTACCTTGATGGTTGCACCCGGCTCTAAAGAAAAAGCAAAGGGGGAAAAGAAATCATACCCCGCACTTCCCTTGGTGGCACGCCTTGGCAGCTCAATGGATTCGTAAATATCCTTAATATCGCCTTCGGAATACTCAGGATAATCCTCCTTCACCACCTGCATAAACTGTTCTAAACTGACTTTATGAAATTTTGCTATTCTACGCATTATTTGCTCTCCTCTATTCATAGTTCTGGCAATGCAGAATTACCTCGTTTTCTTTTAAAGATGCCTGTACATCAATTACCCTCTGGTTGCCGCTTCCCTTCCAAAGAAGCTTCACATCCTTTAGCTTCTCTACAAAAGGCCCATCCACCAAGACATCCACGTACTGCATAATTCTATAATTACAGATATTTTCCCACACCTCTCCGGTATAGAGCCAGACTGTTTTTTCAGGAAAATGTTCTCTTACTTCCACTGCAAGCCTTGTAATCTCCTCAATATTAGCGGGGTGCAGTGGGTCACCACCCGAAAAAGTAATCCCTGAAATATACTCTCTCCCCAAAATCTCCAAAAGCTCTGTTTGGGCAGCCTCATCAAAGAAAAGCCCCCCTTCTGCATCCCAGGTCAAAGGATTCTGACATCCCGGACATGCATGGTCACAGCCTGCCACCCACAGAACTACACGCAGACCATCACCGTTTAGCATATCGTCCGCTGTTATATTATGATATCTCATGTGTTTTACATGCTTTTCCTTTCCTGTATCTCTGCCATCTTGGCTTCGTTAAGTCTTGTGTCACCATGCACTCGTGAGTAGGATAAATATCCATTCATTCGTTCAATCTTGGTCAGGTTATGACTGCCGCATTTCGGACACACATCCATCTCCAGCTCCTGATACCCACAGTCGTCACAGTAAGCAAGGGACAGGTTCACACCCTCATAAAAGCCCATCTTCATAGCACGGCGAATCAAGGTACGAAGTGCCTCTTTGTTATAGTCAATGGGGTACTTTACATACTGAATTTTCCCACCGTTACACAGATTCCAGAAACGATTCTCTAAATCCTGTTTCTGGATGGGTGTAATCTCTTCTGCCACATGACAATGGAAGCTGTTGCTGACATAAGGTCTGTCAGATACGCCTTTGACAATCCCATACTTCTCCCTAAACTGTGTTACCTGTAGCCCGCACAGATTTTCTGCGGGAGTTCCATAAATAGCATAAAGATTACCATCCTCTTTCTTATATTCTGAAACCTTGTCATTAATGTGCTGCAACACCTCTAACGCAAATGCGCCATCTTCCACCAAAGACTTTCCATTATAAAGCTGCTGAAGCTCATTTAACGCAGTAATTCCAAAGCTCGCTGTTGCCATCTTAAGAAGGGGCTTAATCTTATCAGAATACTTCAGATGACCACCATAGAATCCCCCCTGACAGTACGCCAGCGGATTGGTAGAAGCCCGTAGCTCCCCAAGATACTCATAGGTTCTGATATGGAGCTGACGAATCATATTCAGATAATAGTCCAGCACTTCATAAAAGTCCCTCTCTTCTTCCCTTGCCTTCGCTAAAATCATGGGAAGATGCAGGGAAATGGCACCAATATTAAAACGTCCCACAAATATCGGCGTATCTTCCTCATCTGCCGGAGTCATACCGCCCCTTTCATACCATGGCGAAAGAAAGGCTCTACAGCCCATGGGAGAAATAATTTTCCCATATTTCTTATACATCTCCGGTACATATCCCTCTCCGGTAAGGCTGAGCCAGTCTGGATACATGGTTTTTGCAGAACAGTCTACACCTGCTTCAAACAAATCCTCCAATTCCTTGCCCGGTCCATGGAGATTCTCATCATATAAGAAGATAATTTTCGGGAAAAGCACCGGTTTCTTACAGCCCTTCTTCCCCTGTCCCTTACGACGTACATCTAAGAGAGTCTTGGTTGCCAGCTTAGCAAACATGCCTCTTCCTGTTCCCGCCGTTACGGAGATAAAAGGATAATCTCCTCTACAGCTTGCCACCGTATTAAACTTATATTCCCAGCCCTGAAAGCCCTGTTCAAATTCCTTGGCTAAATCCTTATAGGCCTGTTCCTTGGACTTTTCTTCAGAAACTCCAAGAGATAAATATTTCTCCACATATCGCTTATAAGACTTTTCTGCATAGGGCTCTAAAAGCAAATCCACGCTGGGCACCGTAAAGCCTCCATACTGCTGACTGGCAGCAGAGAGAACGATATCTCCGATAACATCAAAGGCTACATCCAGACTATTGGGCTCATTATACCAGATATTTCCCATCTCAAAGCCACCGGAAAGCACAGCTCCCACATCGAAGAGACAACAGTTCATAGTATCTCTTCTGGCAGACATATCATGAATATAAATATATCCATCGTGACTTGCCTGAATCTCCTCCTGTGTCAAAAAGAACTTCTGGTAAAGAGATTTATTGAACTGATTAAAAATCAGACTTCGCTTAGTAGATACCAGTGCCGAATCCGTATTGGAGTTTTCTTTATCCCCGATATACATAATGGACTGGCTCTTAGTATACACATCGTCCAGCATCCGCACAAAGTCCTGCTTATAGTTACGGTAATCCCGATAGCTCTTGGCTACAATGGGCTTTACCTCTTCCAAAGCACTCTCCACAATATTGTGCATGGTGGCAATGGGAATACGCTTTACCTTGGAGGAATTGATTCTTCCAATGACGTGTCTGCAAATCTGATGCTTCTCCTCTTCGGTAAATTCCGTCATTGCACGATATGCACTTTTATTCACAGCACTGATTACCTTCTGCACATTAAAAGGTACGCGGCTGCCATCCTTTTTTACCACATGCACTGCATTGTCAGGCTTATAGATTTCACTAAAATCCAATACTTGCTCATTCATAACGGAATCCATCTTTCCTCTTAGCTATAAAATCCCAGCATCCTTAATCTTCGCAATAGCACTCTGAATCTCCTCCACAGGAAGTACCAGCGCAAAACGCACATAGCCCTCTCCCATTTTGCCAAAGCTGCTACCCGGTGTACAAAGCACTCCGGTCTTCTCTAAAAGTGTCATAACAAAATTCACATCGTCCTTACCGAAGTTCTCAGGAATCTTCGCCCATGCAAACATGGTTCCCTGACTCCTCTCAAATGGCCAGCCGATTTCCGTAAGCCCATCACAAAGTGCATTTCTGCGAGCTTCATAGGCAGCACACTGCTCCTTGATAAAGGTATCCGGTCCATTTAAGGCAGCTACCGCACCATACTGTACCGGAAGGAAGGTGCCGTAATCAATCTGAGAACGAAGCTTTTTAAAGCTTGCCACTACTTCCTTATTTCCAACTAAAAATCCCACTCTGGCTCCCGTATAGTTGTAAGATTTGGAAAGAGAATAAAACTCTACTGCTACATCCTTCGCACCTTCAAAGGCAAGGATAGACTTTCCATTCTTACCATCATAAATAATATCGGAATATGCATTATCATGAATAATAAAAATATCATTCTCTTTTGCCCATGGAATCAGTTCCTGGTAAAAGCTGTCCGGTGCGGTCTTGCAAATGGGGTTCAGTGGATAAGATACAATCATAATCTTTGCAGGATTGGCACTGTTCTTACCATACTCTTTAGCAATTGCCCCAAGATCAGGGAGATACTCTTTCTCCGGCTCCAAATTGTAGGTTGCCATCTTCGCTCCTGCAAGAGATGGACCAATTGCGAAAATCGGATATCCCGGATCTGGAACAAGTACAATATCTCCTTCATTAATCAAAGAAAGACCAATATGTGCAATTCCTTCCTGAGAACCATATACACTCATAAATTCATCTGCACAAATATCCACACCATATCTCTTCTTATAACGCTGAATCACCGCTTCCGTAAGCTCCGGGATATCTGCCAAAGCATACTTATAATTCTCCGGCTTCTTTGCAGCCTCTACCACAGCATCCATAATGTGCTGGGCAGGCTTAAAATCCGGTGTTCCCACGCTGAAATTGTATACCCTTCCGCCGTTACGCTCTACCTCGTTTTTCTTTTCATTGAGCACCTGGAAAATACCCTCTCCAAATAAACTCATTCGCTTAGCCTGAATCATAATATTTACTCCTCGTCTGTTTCTCTATAATCCATTGCCAAATCCAGCAATCGTTTTCTATATTCTTCACGCACCTTCTCAGGTCCAGCTATCGTGATGCCCCCGCCGATGCCGCAGAGCCAGCCGAAAAACTGTCCGCTGACAAGTATCCTTACTCTGGCACGCATTCTCTCTCCATCCTCTCTGATGGAAATGTCCGTTCCAAAGCGGTCTATTACCACACCCAAAAGACTTCTCTGAAAGGAAAGTGTCACCGTCTCTTCCTCTCCGCTGTACATGCCGAAGGCTTTATTGGCGTACTGCGCTAAATCAATAGCTGCAAAGGCCTCTGCACCATTGCGTTTTTCCTCTGCCATCTCTACCGCGTCCATCTTGTCCACCCGGTAATGCTTCACCAGCTCTTCCTTATCATCATATGCCAAAAGATAATAATTCTCTTCCTTCCAGATTAGCGACCATGGACTAATTACATATTTCTGACCGCCTTTTCTGGGTACCAGTTTCTTACTTGCATCATAATCCAGATAAATGAATTCAATCTTCCGATTCTCAAAAATGGCCTTATGTATGGTATCTACATGATAAAAGATACTTTCGTTCTCCGTTTTTACCCTTCCGGCTACATACACCTGTCTTTGCAGCTTTGTTCCATCATGCTTACTGATCAGCTTTTCCAGCTTTGCAATCAACTCTCTGGACTTCTTCTGGGTAATAAACCTAGAGGACTGCACCGCATCCACAAGAAGCTTTAACTCCGCCAGCTCAAATTCTCTGGAAGCCAGATAATATCCACCCCCTGTACGATTGTCCTTCTGAATAATATCATAACCGAAATCCGTAAGCTGAGCTATATCATTATAAATACTCTTACGCTCTGCTGCAATTCCATACTCTTCCAGCTTGGTAATCAAATCCTTCGTAGTAATGGGATGCGCTTCGTCGGTCTGCTCAGATAAAATTTTGATTATATATAATAATTTTAGTTTCTGTCCGGCACCCTTGGCCATATCTATTTCCTGCTCCTTCATTAATGTAAGAAAGCGAGTAGGCGGACCTACTCGCTATCGCTCTTCTTAGCATCCTTATTTTTGCGGAGCATCATGCCTACCACAAAGCCTGCCGCAGCCACTGCTACCGTCACAAGCATCAAAACACCATATGATAAAAAAGTATTTACAAAAGCAACCATAATAACCTCCATTCATCGGTACTTCTATTGTAACTCCAAGATAAATCAGCGTCAAGTCAGTTTCCATATTCCTTCGGTGGTAAAATACTCCGCCTGACGATTGGCTCTCTCAATAATTTCCTGCTCATAGCCCATAATCTGTAAAAGCTTTATGGCATTCCGGGTTGTGGCCTTTCCCTCCTTAAGCAGATAGCTGAAGGATACATCACCGTCTGCCACCTCTTCATCAAAATGGTAATTATCATAATAATCCTTCAAAAGCTCTGTCAGCTCTATATCATGAGTGGCTGCAAAGCATAGAATATCCCCCTGTGCCATACTTTTCAAAATCTGACTGGATGCTGCAATTCGCTCTACCGTATTGGTTCCCCGAAGCACCTCATCCAAAAAGCATAGAATCCTCTCTCCACGCTTCTTACCATCTAAAATACGCTTAATGGCTTTAATCTCCGCCATATAATAGCTGTCACCGCCCTCAATACTATCACGAAGAGACATAGAAGAATATAATCGGAAAAATGGTGCCTGAAAGCTGTCAGCACACACGGTACAAATGGTCTCTCCCATAAGTGCTGCCAGTGCTACACTTCGCAGAAACGTGGACTTACCGGAAGCATTGGAGCCGGTTAAAAGTACGGATCTGCCTGCAATCAGGGAATTCTTCACCGGATGCTCTAAAAGGGGATGATATAGCTGCTCCATTTTCATATCCCCTTCTGTAAACTCAGGCTTGCAGTACCCGTTTTCCAGAGATGCACGGAACATAGCAATAGAGATGGCAGCATCCAAAAATCCCATGTATATACACAGTGCATCAATCTTATTTACATGGCGTCGCATATTCTTAATAGTTCTGTTAAAAATGATGATATCAATATGGAATACCATCTTTACATAATCAATAATAACATCCACGGGACTGCCCTTCGCAACTTCCTGCTTGGAATTATACATCATAAAGCTGCTTCCCACAGATCCCTTTACCAATTCCGATTTCGCTTTATCAATATTTTTCACAAGCTCCGGACAGGCAGCAAGACCTGTCTGCTTCACCCTTCCGGAAATATGCATCAGTCTGAGAATATACCCTATACTGGTAAGATAAGGGTCCATGTGCTTCTTTATACCGGTATATGAAACAATCTGATACACCATGGTACCAATAAGTCCGATAATACCGATTTCTGTAGCAAAGAGTAAGCACAATCCAAACACGATATAGAGACAATTTGCCAAAATCTCCTTTTTATTGGAGCAGTCTCCGATAGCATCCATATTGTCCAGATAATCATAAAGAGAATACTTTCCGGTAGAACCAAGATCATTCATGAGGAGCTGAATCTCTACTCGCTCATTTTCATGTTCCATGTAATAGTCTACTACCTTATCCAGATATTCCAATTCACCTTCTTCTGTATTCGGCGAACGAAGCAGATAATATAAGTATTCCTGACCTGTAGAGGAATAGGTGTAATCCATTCTCTGGAATACCTCATCCATATCTAGGTCATTCCAGGTGATATCATCTATCTGTCCTTCCTGTGGATGCTTCCAGAAAAAGGTAGGAATCCGCACAAACCGCTCTATTTTTACCGTTTTCTCCGGCAGCTTACCAAAGCTTCCTCTCACCTTTTCTGCAAACCATCTTCGGTATTTCCTATCATACAACTTACTCTGTACATATACAAAAAGCACAAAACAACCAAAGGCCGCAAAAAAAACAATATACTCCATCTCTCTTATAACTCCAGTTTCTCCAAGGTATCCTGACAAGTCTTATAAATATCCCCCAGCCTCTCTCCTACGTTAAACCGTCCATCCTTATATAATATTTTACCATTGATCATAGTCATCTTTATGTTTGATTTACTACCGCTGTATACAATATTCTTAGCAATATTATGGATAGGCTGCATATTAGGCTGCTGTAAATCTATCATAATAATATCCGCTTTTTTCCCCTTGGCAAGAATATCCGTATCGGGAAGATTCATCACTTTAGAGCCATTCACTGTTGCCATCCGCAGAATCTCCATCGCCTCCACACTGGTGGCATCCATTTCCCGCAGGTTGGATAAACCTGCCACAAGAAACATCTCGCGGAACATGTCCAGACAATTGTTGCTTGCGGCACCATCGGTACCAATTGCTACCGGAATCTTCCGCTTCACATATTCTGCAATAGGAGCCATACCACTGGCAAGCTTAGCATTGGATGCCGGATTAGTGATTACCGAAAGACCTCTTTTTTCAAAGACCTTCATATCCTCTTCTGTCATATGCACGCAATGATAGCCACCGCCACCGAAATCAAACAGTCCCAACGAGTCCAAGAATACAGCGGGCGTCATACCATAGCGTTCCTTACATTCCGCAACCTCCTGCTCCGTCTCCGCCAGATGAAGATATATCGGAGTCTCATACCTGTGCACAAGCTTCGACAACTCCTGTAAAAGTCCCTTACTACAGGTATACTCTGCGTGACAGCCCATCTGATAGGTAAGTAGGGGGCTTCTGTGATTATAGTCCAGATACTCCTGCTCCAGCTTTTCGATAGATGAGGTAAAATCATTCAAACCGCTAACCAGCGTGCAGCGCATTCCAATATCCATACAGGCCTTGGCTGTAGCCTCCGGTGCAATATACATATCAAATATAGAGGTAATCCCTGCCGTAAGATACTCCAGAATTGCAAGCTTCACAAAGGGATAAATATCATAGGGCGTCAGCTTTGCCTCCGCCGGAAATACTTTTTCATTCAGCCACTTGGAAAGAGGCATATCATCTGCATAGGAACGCAGAAAGGTCATTCCCGAATGGGTATGACAATTTTTAAAGCCCGGCATCAGGAGATTTCCTTCGCAGTCCAGCTGATAATCCCAGTTGATTCTAGGCAAATCCGGCATGGACATATGCACATCGATTTGACTCTGCTGCTCAATAAAAGCAATCTTATCATTCTTAATCCAGATTTCTCCCCAGAAAATGTCCCTATCCTTTTCCATGGTTAAAATACGGGCGTTATATAATCTAATGTTCATATCTTCCTCCAAATCCCATAGGTAGAAGCTCACGCAAATCAAATACCTTATAGTCTCTGGTGTCCCGTGCTACGATTACTTTAAATTCCTTCTTGCAGAATTCCTTCATCACCTGTCTGCACACACCACAGGGATATGCATAATCCGAAAAGCCATGCTCCGCTTCTTCTGTAGGGCCACCCACGATAGCGATTGCCGTAAAATCCATTTCTTTCTCACTGACTGCCTTAAAAAAGGCTGTCCTCTCTGCACAGTTGGTTGCCCCGAAGGAAGCATTCTCAATATTACAGCCGCCATAAATGGTTCCGGAATCGGTAAGAAGAGCCGCTCCAACCATATAATGTGAGTAAGGACTATATGCTCTCAGACGATACTTCATCGCCTCTTCAATCAAACGAATAATCTGTTCCTCTTTCAACTCCATACTCCTTAAGCAAAATGCTTTATCACTTCCGAAACCAGCTTCTTAAACTTGGGTGCTGCTTCATCTGCCGCCTGCTGTACTTCCTCATGACAGAGCGGTGTGTCTGACATCCCCGCCGCCAGATTAGAGATACAGGAGATACCGCAAATCTTCATTCCCATATGGTTCGCCGCAATGGCTTCCGGCACGGTGCTCATACCCACTGCATCCGCTCCAAGAACCTTCAGAGCCTTGATATCTGCCGGACTTTCATAGGATGGACCTGTCAGATAGGTATATACACCCTCCTGAATATAAATCTTATTTTCTCTAGCAATCCTACGAATCAAATCCTGTAATTCAATATCATACACATGACTCATATCCGGGAATCGCACACCGAAAGAATCTTCATTTTCCCCAATCAGCGGATTGGGTGCAAACAGTGCAATATGATCCTTTATAAGCATCAAATCTCCGGCGTGGAAGGAAGTATTTACCCCACCTGCTGCATTGGTCACAAAGAAAATCTCTGCACCAAGAAGCTTCATCAGACGAATCGGAAGCACCACATCGGAAATATCATACCCTTCATAATAATGTACCCTTCCCTTCATACATACCACAGGAGTCTTTCCCACATAGCCAAAAATAAATTTCCCTGCATGTCCCGGAACCGTGGATATCGGGAAATCCTCAATCTGTTCATATGGAATTTCGCATACTACATCAATTTCATTGGCGAAATCTCCCAGACCGGACCCTAACACAAGTGCTACTTTAGGAATGAAATCCGTCTTTTTCCTTACACAGCTTAAACAACTTATTAACTTATCATATACTTTTCCCATAATAAAAGACCCACCTTTCTAAAAACCCAAACTCGAAAATGCTCTGCATTTCCTCGTTGTTTGGCTCTCGCCAAATAGAGATATCAAAATTCATGCTCATAAATGCAAGCATTCATCGCATAATTTAGATATCTCTGCTTGGTTCTGAACTATATACATAGTATACAAAAGGTAGGTCTGAAAAGCAATCGTTAGATAATGATACAAACAATTCCGCCGTTAGAGTCGTTCACTACCTTTTGCATGGTATCTTGCAATTTTAACTGACATTCTTCACCCAAAGTGGTGATTTTGGTTGTTATTCCGTCACTGACTAATTGTTCCACCGTTTTACCAAAAATGTTCACATCCCAAATACTATTATCTTGATTTTCTGCTTCCTGCAAGTACTTCATCAAATCCTCCGCCTGCTTCTCACTTCCTACGATTGGCGCAATCTCTGTCTCGATATTGGCACGAATCATATGTACTGAAGGACTGCTGGCTTTGATTTTTACACCAAATTTACCGCTGTGGCGGATTACCTCCGGCTGGCTTAAGGTGATTTCATCCCGTGCAGGCATAACTACCCCATATCCCTTATAATGCACTGCATCCATGGCATCTGCCACCTTAGTATACTCATTTTTCATAAAAGTATAATTCTTCAGCATGGTAATCAGTGCATAATCATCTGTAATCCTCTCGCCCACCATCTCGCTGAGTATCTGATAATAATATGTAGGAACCATCTCCACATTCACAACCACTTCACCATCAGAGATTCCCTGCTTCTCCATGGTCACTTTGCTTACATAAGGATTTTCCATCACCATGGGCTTATACATAATATCCTTGATGGAATTGTATTCCTTCATAATGTTCTTCAAGCCCCCAATCAGGCACTTCTTAATCTCATGCTCAATGGGAAGAGATTCCACCCAGCAGGGAATCTTAAAAGCAATGCTTCGAATGGGGAACTCGAAAAGCACATGCTTTAATATATTCATTACATCATCTTTACTAAGCTGCTCGCAATTCACAGGAAGCACCGAGACACCGTATTTTGCACTGATTTCTTCCCCAAGAGCTTTGGTCTCTGCCTGATAGGGTTTGTTCGTATTAAGAAGTACCACAAAAGGCTTTCCCGTTGCTTTCATAGCTGCAATGGTCTTCTCCTCTGGAATCAGATAATTCTTTCTGGAAAGCTCTCCAAAGCTTCCGTCGGTAGTAATCACAATGCCGATGGTGCTGTGCTCCTTCATAACCTTATCTGTGCCGATTTCCGCAGCCTTGGTAAAAGGAATCTCCTCCGAAAACCACGGAGTCTTCACCATACGCTCCTTTTCCTCTTCCATATGACCGCTGGCCCCCTCAACCATATAGCCCACACAGTCTATTAGCCGTACCTTCACCTCCGTATCTTCTGATAACCTTACGGTTGCAGCCTCCTTTGGTATAAACTTAGGCTCTGTCGTCATTATCGTCTTTCCGGTAGCACTCTGTGGCATTTCATCCACCGCCCTGCTTTTTTCATATTCATCTGAAATTCCCGGAAGCACCAGATTTTCCATAAAACGCTTAATAAATGTGGACTTTCCGGTACGAACTGGTCCCAGAACCCCTATGTAAATTTCACCGTTGCATCTTTGCTTAATATCTTTGTACTAATCAAAATTTTTATAATCTTCCATAAAAAATCCCC
>F42_Fallow_Deer__coassemble_350_pt1 | contig 26899 bp, 24 predicted proteins | sample F42_Fallow_Deer__metabat2_low_PE_003 | metagenome-assembled genome bin F42_Fallow_Deer
GGCAACTCACTAAACTGAGATAAATCTTCTGGCGTTTGGATTTTATTCAAACGCGTAATCATGGACGTGTTATCCTTTCGTTCCAAGATTGACATCAGACTGGTTATTGCATGATCTAATTTCCCGGGGGCTGAGGCATATTCTCCATCCCCTCCGGTGGCGTCATACCTTCCGGCATTTCGCCCATGTCCGGCGGGGTCATGCCTTCCGGCATCTCAGGCAGCTCACCCATATCCGGGCGTTCCCCCCGGCCACCTTGACCGCCATTTCCTTTGCCGCCATCAAAACCATTGTGACCGCCAAATCCGCCATGACCACCATTCATCATGCCCTGACCATATATGATTGATTCAAAAGTCACTTCCACCGTGTTCTCCCCTGCCGATACTGTATATGTCTTCCCTATCTCAAAATCAGGGTGTGAAATTACCACATTATTATACTTCTTATCTGGAGTATGGGTAAGTATCACATTTCCATTCTCATCACTTACTACGATTTCCGCTTCCAGCATCTGACCTGCCAAAGTTACCATCATAGTACACTGGGTCGAATCCCGGCTCATATTTTCCGCCATAGTATCTGCACCGGTTGCCACTAGTATGCCGCCGTTTACGATACCGCTTCCACCGTAATCTATAGCACCATTTCCACCATTGGTAGGACCGTTCACATAAATCTCTCCACCATTAATAACCAGATTGCCATTGGAATCCAGTCCATCCCCATCTGCACTAATCTTTATAACTCCATCATAGATTGCCACATTGCAGGATAAATCCGCCGCAAAGGGATTATCCCCGCCAAATGACTGCCCGCTTCCATCATTTCCACCAGCACCATTCACCCCATCATCCTCTGCTATAATGGTGATATTTCCATTCCAGATAGAAATATTCTGCGCCTCAAGACCCTCATAGCTATTTAACACTGACACATTACCATCCGCAATGTAAATCCCATCATTTGCCTGAAGTCCGTCTCCATCCGCATCTACTGTAATGGTACCTCCGGTAATCTTAATATCATCCTTTCCCACGATGCCATGGTCCGAAGCACAATTGATAGTCAATGTACCTTCCCCGTTAAAAATGATGTCTTCCTTTGCGAATACTGCTCCATCTACATTATTGTCGTCCTCAGCCACAAATTCACCGGTGGTCTGCAGTGAATTATCAGTTCCTGCCCCAGTCGTTACAAACACCTTATCTGCCTGCTTTACATAGAGTGCAGCCGAGCTGTCATTGGTTATGCTGACGCCTTGAAGTACCAGCTGGATTTTATCCTCTTTTGCAGCATCCACTACCAGCTGACCATCAGACAGGCTTCCAGATATCACATAGACACCTTCATCCGTAAAGGTCACCACATTTCCTTCTGCCACGGCACCTCTGCCGTCAATGGTAATCGCCTCCTCTGAAAGATTCACATAAATGGCCGCATCCAAGTCTGCTACCTGTTCCAAATCCCTTCCGGTAAAAGTATCTTCATAGCTCTGAAGCTCCACCTGACTCTGGTTTCCGTCTTCACTTCCTTCTACCTTTCCCCCATCATTTTTATCAATGACATCCTGAGACTGCAATGCTTCCTGCCCGCCACAAGCCGTCAACAGGGAAAGTGCCAACACCGATGCCAGAATCCCATTAAAAAGTTTTTTCTTCATATAATAATTCACCTCAATTAAAGCTCCGGCACCAGATTTTCACATTTTCCGATACTAATCTCCAGATTGCCGTTCCGCTCACGCAAAGCATCAATAAATTCCTTTTCCTTACCCACATCCTTTAATATGATATGATAGGTCAGCTTAAACATACTACCCATATTGGTGGTCTTCACACTCTCCACCTCCACCTTGGTAGTATATTTTTCAAACAAGTCATCAAATAGACTGCAGTAATCCAAATCTTCCGGAATAGTAATACGAAGCATCTTGTCCATATCCACACTCTTTTTCAGACCAAAGCCCGACATATTTAAGACCAGCATCACCAGACCTAAAAGCACTGCAAATAGCACTGCATAGCTCAGATATCCCATACCAGCCACCATACCGGCACCCATTGCCAGAAAGATGGTACCGATTTCCTTAGCAGTACCCGGCACAGAACGGAATCTTACCAGACTAAATGCACCTGCCACAGCCACTCCTGCTCCTACATTGCCATTTACCATCATAATTACCACACATACCACTGCCGGCAGCATACAAAGAGTAATTACAAAGCTCTGGGTATATCTGCTTTTGTATGTATACACAAAAGACAAAAACAATCCTATCAACAATGATACTGCCACACATAAAATAAACTGTCCTACATGAATCACCGACTGGGTGCTGCTGTCAAAAATTCCTTTAAATAATGTTTCCATTTTCATTATCTCCTATCCTATTTTTGCTTCTTTTTCCCGCTCATAAATTGTCTTATACGCATTTCCATATTTTGAGAAAGAGGTTTTGTAGATTTTTAATTGGCTTAGGATTTCTACAAACCAAAGAGGGATGGCATCTGCCGTCTTAACCTCCATAAGTGCCATATTCTCCGGCAAAATCGCCTCACCATAAACACCCTTTTCCAAATCCATATCTTCTTTTCTCCAAAGAATGTTTTCATCAAAGGTCACACGAAACTCATGATTGTCTTTGGCATAATACGCTTCTCTCTCATAGGAAAGCAAAACTTTTGGTGCCAGATTCCCATATCTCTTTATAAAGAAATCAATCTCTCTGGAAATCTGATTATCCTGTACCTGCTCTCCCAGTAAAAGATATCGGTCCGACTCTTCCTTTGCCATGGAAATACGTCTTTTGTATACCACACCCTTATACTTTTTCTTTATCTCCACAAACACTTCTGTATCCGGCTTCGCCACACCATAGCTGCGCAGTCTGAGCTTTTCTTTATAAACCGGCTTCTCCATACTCCGCCTTGCCAGCAGAAAGTCCGGTGTATCATAGTACAGACTAAAGATGGTATTCCGTCCATGTATATCTGCCACCATGTGCTGCGCCATCCGCTCTTTAATCACCTCAGCCTGCTCTCTGGTAAGAAGGTATTTCAGCTCATACCGTTTAAATACCATCTGATTACGCATCTGTATATTCCTTCCCTTCCTTTATCTTTGCCCTATTATATTGGGAAAATGTGTATAATTTGTGTCTTTTGTGTGCCAAATTTGTGATTCTTCATGGTCTTGTTGCCACACCAAAAAAATCATGGTATCATAGTTCCATAGTACCATTTTATAAGGGTGTGGGGGAAATATTATGAATACAAAAGACAAGTCAAAATCCAACTTTAATATAATTACAATCATCAAGAAATTCTTTTTGATTGCTATCATACTGCTTTTTTCCTTTTTCCTTATCGGACAAATCGCATTCCCTGATGAACGTGACACACTTAATACAAATTGTCGCATATTTGAAGCAGATTGGCAACGTATTCTGGAAGACGGCAGCCGGATTTCTGTAGAACTTCCCGGCAAAGTACCTGCAGAGCATGGGGAAGTTGTCCGACTGGTTACCACCATTCCCCAGAATATCCACACTGGAGAAAATATCGCATTCCGCCCGATCTGGCAGGATGTAGATATTTATATCGACGGCCAGCTCCGGCTCAGCTACAGTACTGAGGATTCCAGACTCTTTGGAACCAACAGCCCCATGCGCTACCTTTTTGTAGAGCTCTCCGAACAAGACTGCGGAAAAGAACTGATTTATGAATTTGTCAGCAACTCTAAATACGCAGGAACCATGAAGGAAAGTTATATTGGAGACCGCCTCAGCATCTGGGTACACTTGGTGGAGATTTCCGGTATCAAGACCGTTGTGGCAATATTTCTTCTATTATTGAGCATTTCCTGTATTGTTGTTTGTCTCATTCTGAAATTTGTATACAAAAAAGTGCTGCCGCTGACCTATCTTGCATGGAGTATTTTCTTCTGCGCATTCTGGATGCTGTCCGAGCTGGAATTCCGTCAGCTTGTTTTAAAAAATATATCCCTTTTGTCCGGTCACACTTATTGGAGTCTGATGTTAATTCCGATTCCGATGATTCTGTACATCGACGAAGTTCAGGAAGGCAGATACCGGAAATTGTTCCTGTTTCCATTACTTTACTCTGCCACAATCATTATTGTAGGAACATTGCTGCAAGTTTTTGACCTTATGCAGTTTGTACAGCAGCTACCATATATTCACGTGGGGCTTATTACCTCCATTGTACTTATTATCGGAACCATCACCTTTGATACCATTAAAAAGAGGATAAAAAATTATCTGGCTGTTGGTATCGGAATTTACGGTATGCTGCTTACCGCTATCGGAGAAATGATTTTCTACTATATCGGTACTTCTCTTTCTCTTGGTACCGTGCTGGCCATTGGTCTGGTATTCCTGCTTATCATGGCAATTATCAAAACAGGGCAGGATCTTTTCCAGACAGAGAAAAAGAGACAGCAGGCAATTATGGCTCGTGAGGCGCAGGCAAAGTTCCTTGCCAATATGTCTCACGAAATCCGTACCCCCATTAACGCCATCATCGGAATGAACGAAATGATTCTTCGCGAAAATGAAGATGATGCCATCCACGATTATGCCCACAATATCCAGAGTGCAAGTAATATGCTTCTGGGGCTGGTAAATGATGTTCTGGATTTCTCAAAGATTGAATCTGGACAACTGGAGCTGGTGGAGGATACCTATGACCTTCCTACCCTCATTCAGGATGAAATGCTGCTCCTTAGAGCCAGAGCTGGTGAAAAGCCGCTTTCCATTTTGATGGACATTGCCCCCGGTCTTCCATCCAAGTTGATTGGTGACGAGCTTCGTATTAAGCAGATTCTTACGAATCTCCTCTCCAATGCGGTGAAATATACCCCGCAAGGAAGTGTTACTTTAAAGGCTTACGCCAACCGGATTGACGATTTTGAGATCATGCTTACCTTCGCTGTTATCGATACCGGTATCGGTATCCGCAAGGAGGATTTGTCCCAGCTGTTTGACAGCTTTAAACGGCTGGAGCTGAACAAAAACCGTACCATTCAAGGAACCGGTCTCGGTCTCAATATTGCAAAACAGCTTGCAGCCTTAATGAACGGTGATATTCTGGTGGACACAGAATACGGTAAGGGCTCTACCTTTACTGTCTCCTTCCCCCAAAAAGTGGTTGACAGAACTCCCATCGGCAATATTGACCAGAAGTCCATTCAAAGAAAAGAAAACCACGCACTGGGCAATTTCTTCACGGCACCGGATGCCAGAATCCTTGTAGTTGATGACAACACAATGAACCTTTCCTTGATGAAGGGACTCTTAAAACGTACAAAAATCCAAGTAGATTTAGCTTCCAGTGGAAATGAATGTCTGGAAATGACTAGAAAAGCCCACTATCATATGATTTTCATGGATCATATGATGCCGGAGCTGGACGGTATCGAAACCTTGAAGCTATTAAGAGCAGAGGAAAACAATCCCAGCCAAAACAGCATCGTTATTGCTTTAACTGCTAATGCCATCGCCGGCTGCCGGGAAACTTATCTGGAATACGGCTTCACCGATTATTTCGCCAAACCAGTACAGGCCGATAGACTGGATGAGCTGCTCCTACAATATTTGCCCCAGGAACTGATTCAGAAAAAGGATGCCTCTCACAAGCCAAAGGCTACACCTTCCCCGGAAGAAAGGCTGGAACCGGATGATATCCTTTATATCAACAAAGAAAACGGTATGATTTTCTGCATGAATTCCGAAGAGCTCTACAAAGAAATGCTCTCCGCCTTCTGTAGGCAGGCAAAGGATTACTTCCCTAAGTTCGAACAATACTTTGCCTCTCAAAATTGGAAAGATTATGCCATCATCGCTCACGGAATCAAAGGAAATGCCCTAAATATCGGTGCTGAAAACTTCTCTAAGCTCAGCCTGCAGCATGAACTTGCCGCCAAGGAAGAACGCTCAGACTATATCCGTGTAAACTATAAAGAGTATATCCAGATACTGCAAAAGCTGGTTCAGAAAATTGAAGAAATGATGTAAATCTATTCTGTCAAAAAGTGCAGTTGCGAATTTGCAACTGCACTTTTTATCATCATTTTACTTTTTTATAATCTCCACTCCATATCCCGGAATCGGCCCCTCAAAGTATTCCCCAGTAAAGGCGGATTCTCCCTTTACTGGTACTTCACAGGCGTAGGAATTGTGGTTCAGAATGATAACACAATCCTGACGCTGGATGATTTCCACTCCATCCATGGATTCACTCATTCTCACACCCGCATCCTTGGAAACATACTCTACGATTTCCCTAATAACCTTCTTATCCAAATCACAGCCGACATAATATACCTTACCCTTACCGTATCTATTCACAGTAATTGCGGCCTTACGCTTAAAATGTCTGTCCACATAGGTGGAAAGCACATCTGCTGTAGTAGGCTCTAAAATGTCACACCATACCTTAGCCGTTCCGTTAAATTTTCCGGAAATATGGGTCTCCTTACGAAGAGGATCATACTCCTCCACAATTACACCTGCCAAGTCCTTGAAAGCCCCTGGAAGAGTCTGGCGGTTTAAATTATTATAGTGATCTCTGCTACCGCTTCGATAAGTAGTTACCAGTATGCCGCCTTCTTTCACATACTTTTCTACTGCATCCATCACCTTGTCATCCACCAGATTGTAAGCCGGCATATACACAACCTTGTACTTCTCAAAATCACGGTTAGATACTGCCGTCATAATATTAAAATGTGCATTAGCCTGATAATAATCACATACTACACCGGTATAACTGAAGTCTCTGTGATGACGCTTGATATTGTGAGCCCAGATATTGTCGTAATCACGATATACCATTACATCATAATCATTCCTTTTGTTCTCAAAATACTTTGCCACCTTAGGAAGCTCTAAGCCCATCTGCTTCACTTCCTCATAGCGTCTGCGAGGTACATTATCATGATCGATAATTCCGTGCCAGTACTGCTCCATACCATAGTGAAGCACCTTCCAGCGGAAATAAATAATCCCTTCACCGCCATGAGCCAGAGCCTGATATGCCCAGAGCCTAATCTGTCCCGGCTCCGGATTGCTGCCCATATGATCCCAGCCACAAGGACCTGACTCCTCTTCCGCAACCACGAAATTCTTATCTTTAAGACCACGCATAATCTCATGAGCCATTGCTACATAGGAAATCTCAGAATCCCCCCACTGGTTGTCCGGATAGTTGTCCCACATGACAAAATCCAAATCAGCTGCCAGCTTATAGTAATCCAAATCTCCAAAATGTCCCATGAAATTGTGAGAAACAGGCTTGTCCGTATATTTTCTGATTGCATCAATCTGGGCCTTCTGATATGCCACCCAGGAATCCGACGAAAATCTGTCAAACTCTAAATCCAAAGAAGGATTATGAGACCAAGCCTGGGCATTCTCCGGCTCACAGGAATTGTATGCAGGCAAAATGATATCCTCAAAGGACTCAAAATCCAGACTCCAGAACACAGTTCCCCACTTTTTGTTTAATTCCTCAATGGACTCATATCTCTCAGAAAGCCACTTTCCGAAAGCCTGCCTGCAATGCTCACAGTAGCATCTGGCACTGCCATGGCAGCCGAACTCATTATCAATCTGCCAGGCAATCACGTTCTCATTATCCTTATAATGCTCCGCCATCTTTCTTGCAATGCGTACACTGGCTTCCTGATATGCCGGATTGTTGGCACAGCCCTCTCTTCGGCTTCCCCACTCCTTCTTTCTGCCATAGCGGTCTCGCATCAGAATATCTGCTTTGTTTGCCAGCCACTTAGGTGGTCCTGCCGTAGGGGTACAAAGAATCGTCTGAATCCCATTCTTTGCCAGAAGTGCAATCGCCTCATCCAGCCACTCAAAATCATACACTCCCTCCGACGGCTCTAACTTTTTCCATGCAAAATCCGCCATACGAACCACATTTATGCCCGCTTCCTTCATCCTCTGTACATCTGTTTCCCATTCTGATTTATCCCAATGTTCAGGATAATAACACGCTCCGTATAACATAGAAACCTCCCATTAAACTTAAACTCGCACTGCTCCTCAGTCACTTGCTCTAATCATATCATAAAAATAAAAAATCGTCGCCCCATGGCAACGATTTTTTATTGCAAAAACAACTATTATGCTGCTTTATCTTCTTTATTCTTAAAAGAATACTTCTTCGCACAATTGACAACCATACCGGATAATGCAAAAAGTGCAATGGTATTGGGAATAACCATCAGCTGGTTAAACATATCGGATAACTCCCAAACAAGATCGTTGGAAAGGCATGAGCCTAAGAAAATAAATACAATTGCAAGCACTGAGTATACAGGTACTGCCTTCTTACCGAATAGATACTCTACATTCACCTTACCAAAGTAATTCCAGCCAAGAATGGTTGAGAATGCAAAGAAGAATAAACAAATTGCAACGAAACCATTACCTGCCACGCTGCCAATAATACCGGAATATGCAAGCTGAACCATATTTGCCTTGGAAACACCTTCTGCTGCGCCACCTGCAAGTACTCCACCACCTGCGTAGAGGCAGGAAATGACCACAAGTGCAGTCATATTAAGAACTACGAAGGTGTCAATAAATACACCAATCATTGCTACAACACCCTGCTCATGAGGATTCTTTACATTCGCAAGTGCATGTGCATGAGGTGTAGAACCCATACCTGCTTCATTAGAGAAGAGACCTCTCTTAGCACCCTGACTGATAGCAGTCTTTAATGCATAACCGAAGCCACCACCGATAATCGCCTGTGGCTGGAATGCATATTTAAAAATAAGTGTGATTGCTTCTGGAACATATGTAATACGGCAAGCTAAAATAATCACACCACCGACTAAGTAAAGCACTGCCATAACAGGTACAAGCTTCTCCGTAACCGCTGCAAGTCTCTGTACACCACCAAGAAAGATGATTGCGGCGATTACTGCTACCACAATACCGATTACCCATGCAGGAATACCGAAAGCACTGCTACAGGTTTCACCGATAGAGTTGGATTGTACCATACATCCGGTAAATCCAAGTGCAAAAATGGTTGCAAGTCCAAAGAATACTACAAGGAAAGAACCGAACTTATTAGGGAATGCCTTCTTAATATAGTAAACAGGACCACCCTTTACCGTGCCATCTTCCCCAACTACCTTCGTCTCCTGCGCCAGAACTGCCTCCGCATAGATTGCAGCCATTGCAAAGAAAGCAATTATCCACATCCAGAAAATTGCACCTGGACCACCGGTTAAAATTGCACCACTCACACCAACAATATTACCAGTACCAACCTGGGCTGCAATGGCAGTGGTCAACGCCTGGAAGGAGCTCATACCCTTCTCCTGCTTACCGCCCTTCATAGAAAAGCTACCAAATACTCTTCTTATACCCTCTTTAAAGCAACGAACCTGTACGCACTTGGTCTTTACTGTAAAGAAAATACCGGTTCCTAAGAGAAGTATAATCAGAACATAATCTGATAGATACTGATTGATTGTTTGAACTACTTTTAACATTTTTACCTCCATAAGCTTTATTCTTTTGCAATAAAAAACGCCGTTAAGAACATTCTTAACGACTCTGGATTCGGAAATAGCCATACAAATACAAACGAACTTCCCTATCAATGATATAGGTCTTATGACTGTAAAAATATGCGCTCTGTCCTTTTGCCTGAGAGTTGCGGCGTAAGCCTTGCCCCTTCGGCACTCATTATCTGAGATTCTCCAGAGTCCCATCCACTCTCGGTCACTGCATGCAGCTTCTAAAAGCTTCAACGGATTTACAGATGCTATTATAGCATACCGTTATATTTTTGCAACACTTTCACACTGTAAAATTTCAAATTCTAACAGTACTTTCCTCCCGTTATTTGACATCCACCCATACACTCATTATAATATCTGTGAAATATTTCCTAAGGAGATGACCATGTCACAGTTTATCGAAATCACTGACTTCAACGCCCCGGAGCTTGATATCTACGCACGTTTTTCCGAGAACCAGCTTCTGCACTACTATGAGCCCCATGGCGGTCTCTTCATCGCAGAAAGCCCCAAGGTGATTGAACGTGCCTTAAATGCAGGATATGAACCCATTTCTTTTCTGATTGCCAAGGAGCACATTAATGCAGAAACTGAGGCCATCATTGAACGCTGTAATCATATTCCCGTCTACACAGCAAAGTTTGATATTCTTACAAATCTAACAGGCTTTCAGCTGACCCGTGGTATGCTCTGTGCCATGAAGCGTTCTGCCCTTCCTTCTTTGGAGGAACTATGCCGAAGCGTACGTCGCATCGCTATCTTAGAAAATGTCATGAACCCCACCAATGTAGGTGCCATCTTCCGCTCTGCCGCTGCCCTCAATATGGATGCGGTAATACTGACAAGCGGCTGTAGCAATCCCTTATACCGCCGTGCCAGCAGAGTCAGCATGGGAACCGTATTTCAGGTTCCATGGACAATTCTGACCGATGATGCTTGGCCTATCAATTGCATGAATACTCTCCATAAATTGGGTTTTAAAACTGCCGCCATGGCCCTAAGCGATAACTCCGTATCCATTGATGATGAGCAGCTGATGAATGAAGAGAAGCTGGCAATCATCCTTGGTACAGAGGGCGACGGTCTGGCAGACATCACCACCGATGGCTGCGATTACACCGTCAAGATTCCTATGACCCATGGCGTGGATTCCCTGAACGTAGCGGCGGCAAGTGCCGTAGCATTCTGGCAGCTGGGGAGAGAAATAAGTTCTTAATATATCACTGCACGGACTCAATGCTCCAACATATTTTCAATAAAGATCCCAAAGCCCTTCTCCGGGTTATCAATCAGAACATGGGTCACTGCCCCAATGATCTTTCCGTTCTGTATGATGGGGCTGCCGCTGAGTCCCTGCACAATTCCTCCGGTAATCTCCAAGAGACGGGGATCCGTGATGGTTAACTCAATGCCCCGGTTTACCCGGTCATTTTCCAGCTCTACCTTGGTAATCTGAATATCGAAATATTCCGGCTCTCCCTCTACGGTACAGTAAATCTGTGCCGTGCCAAGCTGTATATCCTGCTTCAGACCAATAGGCAGCGGTTCTGCCTGCACCATACCATAGCCCTTGGTATTGCAGCTCCCGAAGATTCCTGTATTACCATTATAATCCACATCTCCAATCACGTAACTATCCTGATATGTGACTACACCAGTCAATTCACCGGGATCTCCCTTTTCTCCCTTCTTAATGTCTATAATCTTGGTTTTTAGCAGGGCTCCATCCTCCACATCCAGCACAGTGCTGGTATCTATATCTCCCAGCGCATGTCCCAGCGCACCAAAGTTCCCTTCGCTATCAATATAGGTCATGGTACCGATTCCCTGAGCATTATCGCGAAGCCAGATTCCCAGCTTGTACTCCCCATTCTCATTGAGAGCTGCACTTACCGCCTTAGTCAACACCTCTTCTCCTCTTCGGAAAGTAAGTAATAGCTCCTTTCCACTACTTTCCGAAATTGTTCCTACAAAATCATCCTTATCTCCGATTTCATAACCGTTGACTCCCAGAATATAATCGCCCTCTTCCAAGATTCCTTTTGCAGGAGCAATTGTTTTGCCATCCTCTCCGGTAAAGTCACCAACCTTGGTCACCAATATTCCCTTAAACTCCACATAGAGTCCAATGGGAATACCACAGGGTATCAGCTGTGTATCATCAATTACCTGAATGTCCACTTCCTTTAATGGTACAAATCCCAGCAGATTCACCTGCATGGAATAACCATTCGCAGTTGCCGTCGGTTCCTTGGGTGTGACAAAAAGCCCAAAATCTACTGTCGTAGTTTCCTGCCCCGCCTTTACCCTGAGGATACCCGGCACCTTATTATAGAAATACCGATATCCGAAAAATCCTATCAATATACAACTAATAAAAATAGCTACGCATAAACAGAATCTGTAAATGCGTAGCTTCCTTCTATGGCTCTTGTAGCATTCCATGATGACCACGCCTTCGGCTCTGGCCCTCTCTAAAACGCCATTTTCCATATCTCGATCCATGTTCCCACACCCTTTCGCATTTACTGTGATTAGTATGCGAACCTTTCACGATTTTTATTTATAAAATTATTTCTTTTTTACCGCCAATGCTTCTTCACGCATAGACTTTGCATTATCCAAGGCTGCCGCCGACTTCTCATCACTTCCCAGAAGTCTTGCAAGCTCTCCCAAAGAATCTTCTGCATTCAGCTTACGGATATGGGTTACTGTACTTTCTCCTTCCACACCCTTTTCAATTACATGATGACAATCTGCCATAGCTGCAATCTGAGGCAGATGAGTAATACAGATTACCTGATGAGCCTTAGCCACCTTATCCAGCTGCCCTGACACTTTCCAAGCGGTTTTTCCACTGATACCAGCATCGATTTCATCAAAAATCAAAGTATCTATCTCATCCTTCTTGGCAAGCACCGTCTTGATTCCCAGCATGATTCTGGATAATTCACCGCCACTTGCAACCTGAGATAAGGCCTTTGGCGTCTCTCCCGGATTGGTGGAAATCAAAAATTCCACTTCATCAAATCCCTTGGCTGTAATTTCCTTTCCTCCGCACACAGAAATCCGAAAATCTACTGACAGAAAGTTCAGGTTTTTCAGTGCTTCCAAAAGCTCTTCCTGTAATACATCCGCCGCTTCCTGACGAATCTCAGACAGTCTTTCGCATGCCTTTTTCAGCTTTCCCTGACGATTCACAAGCTGCGCCTGCAAGCCCTTGATATACATATCATAATCCAGCAAAGCATCTACACGTTCCTGCTTCGCTTTCAGGCTCTCCAAAACATCAGGGATGGTCTTTCCGTATTTCGCTTTTAAGAAATTAATCTGATTTAATCTCTCTTCCAGCCTTTCAAAGCTCTCTCCATCAAACTCTAGGTCCGATAAATATGCAGAAAGCTCTCTGTTATAATCTGATAAAAGACTCTCAACCTCCGAAATGCTGCTAAGCAATCCTTCCAGCTCTTTATCATATTCTGCCACCCCACTCAGCAGACGTACTGCTCTGCCAATACCGGTAGCCGCACCTTCTGAAGAATCCGAACCAGTATACACATAGCTTTCGTTTAAAGCTTCCGCAATCTTCTTACTGTTTCGAAGCTTCAAATGCAGCATTTCCAGCTCTTCATCCTCACCCTCCGCAAGAGCAGCATTCTCGATTTCCTGAATTTCATACTGCAATAAATCCATTTCCCGGTTCTTGCTTTCTTCATCCAGAGAATCTGCTTCAATACGCTTTTTGAGTTCCTTTACCTCACCATACAGCTCCGCTACCAATTCCAAGGCTTCTGTAGCATTATCTCCTGCATAAGCATCCAGAATCTCCAAATGCTTTTTCTTATGCAGCAACGACTGGTGCTCATGCTGACCATGAATATCAATTAACAGCTCGGCAATTTCCTTAATCTGCTTGATATTCACCGTCTCACCATTTATTTTGCTGACACTTTTTCCCGGTATCAATTTACGGCTGATGGACACCACATCCTCCACCGGAATATCCATCTCCTGTAGCTTTCTTTGAAGCTGCTCATTTTCTCCACTAAAGGTCAGCTCCACAAGTCCGCTCTCTGCACCGCTTCGAAGCATGTCCTTATCAAACTTGCCCCCCAATGCCAAATTAATGGAACCAATGAGCACTGACTTACCCGCACCGGTTTCACCGGTAAGGATATTCAGTCCCTTCTCAAATTCCACCTCTGTTTCCTGAATTAAAGCCAGATTTTTTACATGTAAACTTAATAACATATGTATCCCCTTTTCTACCTTCTCCGACAGCTATCTCCATAGCAAAAGTAGAAATATTTAACGCCCCGTCATTTCACGAAGCTTATCCATCAGTTCTAACGTCTCCTCCGTAGTACGAACTGCCACAAAGATGGTGTCATCTCCTGCAATGCATCCCACTACCTCATGGAATTTTAAGGAATCAATGGCCGCCGCCACAGCCATAGCCATGCCGGACACCGTCTTCACCACCAGAATATTCTGTGCCATATCCATGGAAATAAACGCATCCTGTAATACACGGATATACTTTCCTTCCAGATGTCTGTCATCATTTTTTAGCACAATATACTTCTGTTTACCATCACCGGTAGGTGCCTTGGTCAGGTTCAGCTCTCTGATATCTCTGGAAACCGTAGCCTGTGTTACCTCAAAGCCAGAGTCCTTCAACCTTGCAGCCAGCTCTTCCTGGGTTTCAATTACATTGTTTTCAATAATCTCAACAATTTTACTATGTCTGCTTTTCTTCACCCTTACACTCCTTTTAATGATCACTCATCTTCTTATGTAACACTTCCAAAAAGCTCACCTTGCTAATCTGAATAATCTCTGTAGTCTTTTCGGAAGCTACAATCCTAATCTTCTCCCCGGTCTTCATAGAAACCATATGTGTTCCATCAAAGCTGGCCTCTACCACCTGTTCCTCGCCGTTTCTGTCTGCCGGAACTTCAATCACAATCTCATCCTCCGGCGAAAGAATAATGCTTCGCGCATTCAAGGTATGAGGACAAATGGGGGTCAGCATAATCAGTCTGGCCTTAGGCTCCACAATGGGACCTCCTGCGGAAAGACTGTATCCGGTAGAACCGGTGGGCGTACTGACAATCACACCATCCGCATTATATTCATTTAAAAATTGTCCGTTGACATATACTTTTAATTTATGAATCTGCAACGAACCCTTTCTGGCAATAACAATATCATTTAGAGCCCAGTCTTCCTGCACATCCCCGCTGTTCCACTTGATACTTCCATGAAGCATCATTCGCTTCTCCGCGATAAAATCACCTGCCACCAGCTTATCCAGTGCATCCTCCAAATCTCCCAGCTCAATCTCTGTCATGTAGCCGAGAGTACCACGATTTACACCGATTAAAGGAATGTCCAACCGCTTGGTATCCCATGCCGCCTGCAGCATGGTTCCGTCACCGCCGATAACAATCATACAGTACACATCCTTAGGAATCGTAGTCTCATCCAGAATACTACCATCCTCCTTAGTAAGAGAACTGCACCTACAGCCCTTCCCTTCCAGATATGTAGAAATCCTATCGGTAATTATCATTTCCGGGTCTTTATGATGATTAGTATAAATTAAAAAATGTTTCATTTATCCAGACTCTCATGGGCTCTGCCCACAATCTCCTTTACCAGCTTATTCACTTCCACGCTATAAGAAATCCCACTCTTTTCTGTGATGATGCCGTTTAAAGCCTCTTCTGCCTCTTTCTCGTTAAGAGCTGCTTTTTCCTCTGATTTCTCTGCATTTTTCTGAATATGCATCAAATACTCGATATTCCCTTCCGGTCCCTTAATGGGGGAGAACTCCAGATGAAGAACATCGAAGCCTATAAAATCTGCAAAATCAAGTGCCTTGCGGATAACCTCCTCATGAACACTGATTTCACGGACAACCCCCTTTTTACCAACCTTATCCTTGCCTGCTTCAAACTGTGGTTTAATGAGGCACACCATCTGTCCATTCTCATTTAACAGATTTCTGGCTGGAATCAATATCTTTGTTAAAGAAATAAAGGATACGTCCACGCTGGCAAAATCAATTTTATCTTCAATATCAGAAGGCACCATGTAGCGGAAATTGGTCTTCTCCATACACACCACACGCTCATCGTTTCTCAGCTTCCACGCCAGCTGGCCATGGCCTACATCCACAGAATATACCTTAACGGCACCATTTTGCAGCATGCAGTCCGTAAATCCTCCGGTAGATGCCCCAATATCCATGCACACTTTATTTTCCAGAGATATATCCCAGCTCTCCATTGCCTTTTCCAGCTTAAGCCCTCCGCGGCTCACATATTTCATCTGTGCCCCGCGTACCTCCAAAGTAATCTTACTCTCATCAAAGGTAGAGCCGGCCTTGTCCTCCTTCTGCCCGTTGATATATACATTACCGGACATAATGATTGCCTTGGCCTTCTCTCTGGAAGGTGAATACCCGTTATTTACCAAAATGATATCTAAACGTTCCTTCATTCCCTAATCCTTACTAAATCTGTTCCATTCTTTTTATAATCGTCTGAACGATGCTTTCACTATCCAGACCGATTTCCTTCTTCAAAAGCTCCACATTGCCATGCTCCACATAAGCATCCGGAATAGCAACCGGAATAAAATCACAGGACAGGCCTTCTGCCTGCATATATTGAAGAACCTTTTCTCCAAAGCCTCCACTGGCAACATTCTCTTCCATGGTTACAATAATGGAATGATTTCTGGCAGCTTCCTTCACCGCTTCTTCATCAATGGGCTTTACAAAACGGCTGTTAATCAGGCTCACATTGTATCCCTTTTCTTTCAGCAAGGCATACACTGCCTCTGCGGTCTTCACCATACTTCCCACGGCAAAAAGGGCAATATCCTGCTCCTTATAAATCCATTCTGCCTTACCATATTCCATAGGCTCCCGATAATCCTTTAACCCATCGTAAGCCTCTCCTCTGGGATAGCGAATGGCAATGGGTACATCCAGATTCACCGCAAACTTCAACATATCGGAAAGCTCCCATTTATTCTTCGGTGCACACACCGTCATGCCGGGGATACTGGATAAAAAGGACAAATCAAAGATACCCTGATGGGTCTCTCCGTCGCTTCCAACAATTCCGGCTCTGTCAATAGCAAATATCACTGGCAGATTCTGAATACAGACATCATGCAGAATCTGGTCATAGGCTCTCTGCAGAAAAGAGGAATAAATTGCTACGATAGGCTTTAAGCCTCCTGCCGCCAGTCCTGCTGCAAAGGTCACTGCATGCTCCTCGGCAATCCCTACATCAAAAAACCGCTCCGGATACATATTACGGAAACGCTTAAGTCCCGTACCATCCGGCATTGCAGCGGTAATTGCTACCACCTTTTCATCCCTCTGTCCCAGCTTACACATTACCGTCGAAAAAATGTCGGTGTAGTTCGCCTTATTTCTCGGCTTACTGGGCAGACCAGTCTCTATCTCAAAAGGCTCTGCACCATGGAATCTGGCAGGGTGCTTCTCTGCCGGTGCAAATCCTTTTCCCTTCTGGGTAATCACATGAACAAGCACTGCGCCTTTCACACGCTTTGCTTCCTTGAACACTCTCAAAAGTCCGTTAATATCGTGACCATCCACGGGTCCCAAATAAGTAAGTCCCATATCTTCAAACAACATACCTGGAATCACCAGCTGTTTCACACTGTTCTTGGCCTTCCGAAGCCCGGATACCATATTGTCACCATGCTTGGTGCCCAGAAGTGCGTCATAGATCCCCTTCTTAAGTCCCAGATATCCATCTGCTGTACGAATATTGTTAAGATACTTGGACACACCGCCCACATTCTCCGAAATGGACATATTATTATCATTCAGAACAACGATAAAGTTGGTATCCAGCTTGGCTGCATTGTTCAGAGCTTCATAAGCCATGCCTCCGGTTAGAGAACCATCTCCGATCACGGACACAATGGTATTATCTCCACCCTGTATATCTCTTGCCTTAGCAAGACCAAGTCCGGCAGAAACAGAAGTAGAGCTGTGACCGGTATCAAAGGCATCGCAATTAGACTCCTTTCTCTTTGGAAAGCCGCTGAGACCATGATACTGGCGAAGGGTAGTAAAGCCCTCCCTTCTGCCGGTCAGAAGCTTATGCGTATAAGACTGGTGTCCCACATCCCAGATGATTTTATCCTCGGGCAGATTTAAAGAAAGGTGCAAAGCCATCGTAAGCTCCACCGCACCTAAATTTGAACCAAGATGTCCCCCGGTCACACTGATGGACTGAATTAGGAACTGTCTGATTTCCTCTGCCAGTGCCTCATAATCCTTCTTATCAATATTCTTTATGTCATTGGGATTTTTAATCTGTTCAAGTAACATGTCTGCTCCTATTTCGTACGATAAATTAAGGAATGAATAAGCTCTGTTAAAAAGCTGCTATCCCCGGGAATCTCCTGCAAAATTCTGGTTGCTTCCTGAGATAATCTCTCTACTTCCTTCCTTGACTCTTCTAAGCCTATTAATGTTACATAGGTCTGCTTATTATTCTTCGCATCACTTCCAATGGGCTTTCCCAGCTCTTCCTGAGTACCTGTCACATCCAAGATATCATCCTGTATCTGAAATGCCAGTCCCACATTATAAGCACACCTTTCTATCTTCCGAACTTCATTTAAGCTGGCTCCGGCTAAGATTGCGCCAATCATCATGGACGCTTCTATAAGAGCCGCTGTTTTATGCTTGTGAATAAATATCAGCTCCTCTAGGGTAACTGATTCCTTTTCTTCTGCCTGAATATCCGCAGTCTGCCCACCAATCATTCCGAAGATACCAGCTTTTTCAGCAAGTACCTTAAGTGCTCTTGCCACGGAAACTTCTTTCATGGCGTTCACTCTCTCCGGCTCAAAATCTTCTGCACTTTCAAAGGCCTTCATCGCCGTTTCAAAAGCATAATTTAAAAGGGCATCTCCTGCCAATATAGCATTGGCTTCCCCGTATACCACATGTGTAGTTTTTCTGCCTCTGCGGTATTCGTCATTATCCATGGCTGGTAAATCATCATGCACCAGTGAATAGGTGTGAATCATCTCCATAGCTGCCATAAATGGCTTAATCTCTTCTCCCCTTCCGCCAAATAGACGATAGGTCTCATTCATCAGCATGGGACGAAGTCTCTTGCCTCCGGCCTGTACACTGTAATTCATTGCCTGGATTACAATGCCTTGATACCCATTCTCTTGTGGCAGAAAGCTCTCAATTATTTTTTCGATTTCTATTACCTTTTCCTTCATGGAAGCTTCAAAAGTACTCATTTTATAAATTCTCCAATTTCCCTTCCGCTGTCAGCTTCAGTACCTGCTTTTCCACCTTATCAATCTGGTCGTTGCAGTCCTTTAAAATCTTCATCCCCTCCGCATAAGCAGCAAAGGCATCCTCTAAAGATACGTCCTCACTTTCCAGCTTCTCTATGGTCTCTTCCAATTTGGCAAAATTCTCTTCAATGGTCATATACTCACTCCTTTGAAATGCCAGTCACAGTAGTATACAGCTTACCATCTGTTACCTGTATGGTAAGAGGCTGACCTACCGATATTCCCTGTATGCTCTTTACATTGCCGCCTTCTTCATCGGATACATAGGAATATCCACTGTTTAGCTTATTGAGGGGACTGGCTCCCTTCAAACGCTCAATATAGATTGCCAGCTGATGGTGCTTTTCGGTAAGATGCATCTGCATCAGCTCCTCCAGCTGCTCTTCCAGCTTCAACAGATAGGTACGCTTCTCCCGGATACGACTGCCCGGACTTAAATAACGAAGCATCGCCTCGTACTGCTCCAGCTTATTCTTTCTGGCAGTTACCACACGCTTTAAATCTCTGTTAAGAAGATCTACATACCCTTCCAGCTGACTTAAGAAAAGCCTCACATCATACACTGCCAGCTCTGCCGCCGCAGATGGTGTGGGTGCCCGCAAATCCGCCACATAGTCTGCAATGGTAGTATCTGTCTCATGTCCCACCGCCGAGATAATAGGTACACTGCAATCAAAAATCGCCTGTGCCACCACTTCCTCATTAAATGCCCACAAATCCTCGATGGAACCACCGCCACGGCCTACAATCATCACATCCACGTTTAAGGCCTCCAACGCCCGAATTCCGTTTACGATGCTTGCACTTGCCTGCTCTCCCTGCACAATAGCGGGATAAAGGATAATCTGCACGTAGGGATTACGCCTTGTGGCAATCTGGATAATATCCCGGACTGCCGCTCCGGTATCTGCCGTAACAACCCCCAGCGTCTTAATAAACTTAGGAAGCTCCTGCTTATACTGAGAAGAAAACATCCCCCGCTCTTCCAGCTCCCGTTTTAACTGCTCAAATCTTTCATGCAAAAGACCGGTGCCATCCAGTACTACCTGCTTCGCATAAAGCTGGTACTTACCATCCCGCTCAAAGACATCCACGCTGCCGCCTACTACCACCTGCTGTCCGTCCTTTAAGGTAAAGTCCAGATTATATCTGTCCCTTGCAAACATGACGCAGGCAATCACACCTTTTTGGTCCTTTAACGTAAAATAAATATGTCCAGAGGAATGATATTTGCAGCCCGAGATTTCGCCCTTAACGAAAACGGACTGCAGCATATAATCCTGCGTGAACATATTTTTAATATAAGCATTTACTTGTGTTACCGTGTATACGCTTCTCGCCATATATCTTATTCCTTCTCAGGAACAAACTTTGCTAATACTGCATTGACAAAGCCGCCGGATGTCTCCTGTCCGTATTGCTTTGCAATCTCCACTGCCTCGTTGATAGCTACATTCACCGGAATATCATCATCAAAAAGCATCTCAAAAACGCCAAGACGTAGTATGGTAAGCTCTACCTTACCCATTCGCTTGGTATCCCAGCCTTCTGCCTTTTCATCCAGCATTTTATCAATCTCAGGAAGCTTTCCCAGCACTAATTCATATCTGTCCTCAATAGCGTCTCTAACCTTCTGAGAAAAATTAATCTCATCATCCTGAAAAAACAGCTTAAGCTGCTCCGGCATATCCTCCGGAGAATTAAACTCAATACGGAACAACAGTCTGAAAAGCTGTTCTCTCTGCTCGTGTCTGCCCATACAAACTCCTTAGTACATATCGTTATTTTAATTTCACACCGGCAATACGGATATTTACATCGTTACAAGTCATACCGGTCATATTCTCAATGGCGGTCTTCACCTTGTCCTGCACCTTTCCGCAGGTAACTGGAATACTGTAACCATACTCCATCACTACTGCCAGATCAATTTTTACCATTCCTTCAGAAACATTTACCCGGACACCCTTATTTAAGCTCTTAGGGCCAACCTTGCTCATCATTTCGCCCGTAATATTACCACCCAAAGCAGACACACCCTCTACTTCTGTCGCAGCAAGTCCGGCAATCATTGCAAGCACATCATCCGCCACAGCAACAACACCTGCACCTTCATCTTTTGAGATTACAAGAGTTTTTCTATCTAAGTTCTTTTCCATCTAATTTACCTCCATTGCTTAATGGTAGTCTTCATTTGATTATACCACAAGCGTTAACCTTTTGTCACCCAAAATGTCAACAGAAACGCTTGGTCATTCTGGGCATAAGCTACTGTAGAATAGGCATTTCCCAGATAATCAAAAATACCTTCCCCATCTATCAGTTTTTCCTTAAATGCAGCGTATACTTCTGCGCTGGCACACTTAAAATAGATTTCTTCCTTCCCAGCTGTCACAACCTTCTGAATCAGACTATTAATCTGTGCTTCATCGTAGGCACTGAAAAAGCAGCCCTCCCGTACATAATAATTTGCATTTACGGAAGTACACTCCGGCATGGTCACAAGACTTTCCAGAGAATGGGTCCGAAATAAATCGGCAGTAGTAACGCACAGATAATCATAACTGATATTGGGAATTCTAACGGTATCACTTTCCATATTTACCATCTGATAGGAAGCATCTCCCCAGGTAGTATCCAGATAATAGTATTCGCCATCCACCAAAACCATATTCCAAGCATGTCCTTCGCCCTCTTTTACATAGCCCTGCACCAGAGTACACCTTACTCCCAGCCTGTTTAGCAAAAACTGTGTTGTTTTGGCATAGCCCTGACATACCGATGCGCCGCCCCGAAGGACCGAATAAATATTCTGATTATCCGGTGCTTCCATATTATATTCTGTATTTTTTATAATGGTTTCATACACATAAAGGACTTTTTCATAGTCGGTTGCTTCCGGAGAAATTCCTGCCAGAATACCAGCGGCACTTTCCTCGATTTCTGCCTTTCGGGTAAGTGCAGCAGCCTTGTCCATGGAATAAGTCCCGATAAACTCTATAGATACCAGTTCTTCACCCCTTGTATACTTGGTATACTGATACCCCGTCACAAAAAAGTACTCTGGATGATCCAAAAGCACACACTGAAAAATACGGTCAATATGCTCCTCCGTCAGCCCCTGCAAAAGTCCCTCCTCCGAAAGAGCCACTGGCTCATCTTCCATGGCAAGCAGCGATGCATTGATAACACGATACCATGCCTTGGACGCTTCGTCCAGCTGGTCGTAGGCATATGCCCACTGGGCAGGATCATCAAATTCCTCACTGGGTGGCATGGTGGCCTCTGCCTCCGCCTCTTCCGTAGGCACCTCACTGATTTCACTTTCCAAAAGCTCAATCGTAAGTATCTTCTCTTCCTCCGGTGTCTTTAACACCGATGATTGAAAGGATTCCTCCAGACCGCAGCCGGTAAACAGACACCCTATAAGAATACAAATGGCAAGCCTTATCTTTTTCAAAAATTCCTCTCCATTCAAAGCTTAATTGTTCTTACCAAACTCAGAAAGTACCAAGCCCTTATTACGGTCTAAGGTCATACCCACGCTCCATGAGTTCACAAAGAGAAGAAGCGGATTGCCCTTCATGTCCTTCACCTTCTTCATATCAGAGGTTCCCACAATCTTGGTTAAATCAATCTCTTCTTTATTCTCCACCCAGCGGATATGCTCGTATGGCAGATTCTCCAGACGGATTTCTACGTTGTATTCGTTCTCCAGACGATACTTCAGTACGTCAAACTGAAGAACACCTACTACACCTACGATAATCTCTTCTAAGCCGGTATTAAACTCCTGGAAAATCTGGATAGCACCTTCCTGGGCAATCTGCTCGATACCCTTTACAAACTGCTTTCTCTTCATGGTATCCACCTGACGGACTCTTGCAAAATGCTCCGGTGCAAAGGTAGGAATACCCTCGTAGCAGAACTTCTCCTTGGGCATACAGATGGTATCACCAATGGAGAAAATACCCGGGTCAAATACACCGATAATATCTCCTGCATAGGCCTCGTCCAAAATCTTACGCTCGTCCGCCATAATCTGCTGTGGCTGGGAAAGACGCATTACCTTATTTCCCTGCACATGTCTTACTTCCATATTGGCATCAAAACGGCCCGAACAGATTCTCATGAATGCAATTCGGTCTCTATGCGCCTTATTCATATTTGCCTGAATCTTAAATACAAAAGCACTGAACTCATTTTCTACCGGATCAATAAGACCAATATCCGCTCTTCTGGCAAGAGGAGTGGTGGTCATCTGTAAAAAGTGCTGTAAGAAAATCTCTACACCAAAGTTGGTAAGTGCAGAACCGAAGAATACAGGAGTTAACTCACCGGCCTGTACCGCCTCTAAATCAAACTCTGCACTGGCTCCATCCAATAAATCCACCTCGTCAAGAAGCTTCTCTGCGGCTTCATTACCAAGAAGCTCACGAAGATGTGCTTCGTCCTGAATAGAAACCTCCTGGGTTTCACCTTCCTTGGTACCCTTTTCGGTATCGGAGAAGGTAAATACGCTCTTCTTCTCTCTGTCATAGACCCCCTTAAAGCCCTTACCGGAGCCGATTGGCCAGTTTACAGGACAGGTGGCAATGCCAAGCTCCTTCTCGATATCATCTAAAAGCTCAAAGGTATCGTTGGCATCTCTATCCATCTTGTTGATAAAGGTAAAGATGGGGATATGTCTCATAACACATACCTTGAAAAGCTTTCTGGTCTGTGCCTCTACACCCTTGGAAGCATCGATTACCATGACCGCAGAGTCTGCTGCCATTAATGTACGATAGGTATCCTCGGAGAAGTCCTGATGTCCCGGGGTATCCAGAATGTTGATACAATATCCATCGTAGTTAAACTGAAGTACGGATGAGGTTACCGAAATACCTCTCTGCTTCTCGATTTCCATCCAGTCTGACACTGCATGTCTTGCGGTTGCCTTACCCTTAACACTACCTGCAAGGTTAATGGCACCACCGTATAATAAGAATTTCTCCGTTAAGGTTGTTTTACCCGCATCCGGGTGGGATATGATAGCAAACGTTCTGCGTTTGTTAATTTCATTAGCGTAATTTGACATAATTTTCTCCTCTTTAATTTATCTTAATAAGCTTTCTCCTGAAAACTGTGGCTCTATTCCAAAATAATCCAGCACCGTAGCACCGATATCTGCAAAGGTATCTCTGGTTCCCAGATTCTCAGGCACTATCTTTTTTCCATACATCAGCATGGGTACATATTCTCTGGTATGATCCGTGGTCTTGTCATAGCCCGGGTCGCAGCCATGGTCGGCAGTGATGATTAAAATATCATCCTCACGCAGTTTTCCCATAATCTCAGGAAGATTTTCATCGAAGTAAGATAACGCCTTTGCATAGCCATCCACATCTCTGCGATGACCATATAAGGAATCATAATCCACCAGATTTACAAAACAAAGCCCCTCAAAGTCCTTATCCAGATATTCTAAGGTTTTCTCAATACCATCTGCATTGCCACTGGTATATACATACTCCGTAATGCCCTTACCTGCATAGATATCATTGATTTTGCCCACACCGATAACGCTCTTGCCTGCTGCCGACAACTGGTCAAGCATCGTCACAGCCGGCGGCTCTATGGAATAATCGTGCCTGCGGCTGGTTCTGGTAAAATTCCCCGGCTCCCCGATAAAGGGTCTTGCAATGACTCTTCCTACACCATGCTCACCTGTCAGAATCCTTCTGGCAATCTTACAGTACTCATAAAGCTGCTCCACGGGTACGATTTCCTCATGGGCTGCAATCTGGAACACACTGTCCGCAGAGGTGTACACAATCAGTGCCCCCGTCTCCATATGCTCTTTACCATAGTCCTTGATAACCTCCGTACCGGAATAAGGCTTATTGCAGAGCACTTTTCTGCCACAAGCTAAAGAAAACTCTTCCAGAATCTCCCGGGGGAATCCTTCCGGATACGTGGGCAGAGGACTACTGCTGTACACACCTGCAATCTCAAAGTGACCGATGGTGGTATCCTTTCCCTTGGAGCGTTCCTTTAATCTGGCAATCCTGCCAAGAGGCTTTTCTTCTTTATCCGGGGCAGCCACACCGTCCAGATTAAAAAGTCCCAGTCGCTTCATATTTGGCATATGGAAAAAGGGACTGGCAGATACGCTGCGCAAAGTGTTTACATCGTAATCACCATAGGCAGCCGCATCCTCCATCTCACCAATTCCGAAGCTATCCAGTACAATTAAAAATACTCTTTTTGTATCCATTTATGCTCTCCTATTTTCTAAACTAGCGCATTATTGTCTAGAGTATATCACAAAATTTTTCTCTTTGGTACATTTTTATGTAAGTTAATTTGCGGTACTGATAATAATATTTTCAGCCCCGATATCCGTCTTACGCTTTACGATATCCTCAATCTGTGCACGCTCTGCATCCGTTAAAGATACTGCTGCCACAACGATATCAACCTCGTTCTCCCCGATACTTACCACTACATCTGAAAATCCCTTCGCTTCCAGAAGGATTTCTGCTTCCATTTCCTTCTCGGCGATTTCTGTCATCTCAACCATAGTATCTAAAGCTTCCTGCTTTTTATCATCTGCAATGGTGGTGCTGTTGATGATTTCCATCAAGGTCTCTTTGTTCTTGGAACGTACCTGCTCCTTCATAAGCTTGGCATCAGAAAGCACTGCCACACCACTGGTGGAGGTATATACTGCATCTCCCGGTACTTCGCCTTCCTCCGGCAGCACCTGCGCCAAATCAGCTTCTACGGTAATCTCACCGGCATCTGCTACCTCGGTAGCATTCACATCATAGGTTTCATCCAAAACAAATTCCATGTCCTCTTCCAGATAATCCTCCATCACCACCTGTGCATCCGTGTCCAGACTCTCCATGTCAGAAGCATAAGCCTGCTGGTCTTCTACCGTAGTTCCTGCAAACTGCAAATAACCTGCAATCGCAAGCATAAGTGCAAGTGCTGTAATCATCAGTTGATTCTTTTTAATAAGGTTTTTCATGTATAGACTCCTTATGCATTTTTCCTAATTCATTGTATGCCCAAAGACCTCATGATATGCATCCTAGCTTCCGCCATTCATGGATAAAACTTTTACCTTATGTGCATCCAGATTAAAAAGTGCCTGCAATGCCTCCGTAATCTCTGCATTCACACTTCCCCTTCCCGCACCTTCGCAGCTCACCAGCACACCTTCTACCTGTGGGTATAGGATCTGCTCCTTTTCCGTGGTGGTCTTTAAGGTAATCATCACCTCCACATCGCCCACACCGGTCACCTTAGAAAGCATTTCCTCCAGCTGCTTCTCCAAAAGTCCACTGTACTCATCCACACTGTAGTCTGCCTCCATCACCGGATAAAGACTATTCTCCGTAACCGTCTGCGTATCCTCCTCCTTTTTCACCGGCATGGCAATTACCACAAGAAGAAGTCCTCCCAATATCAGTAGCACCATATTTTCCTTTTTCAGGAGCTTTCGGATAGTATTTTCTCCCATAAAATCATTCTCTCCTCCCATAGAAGTCTGCCACCTCCCTGCACAATGGATATTCCCTGCTCCAGTACCATGGCAAGAATCATGATTCCCACCACCAGCTTTAAATACTTTTCATACTCCTGCTTTGGTCTGAGATGTAGAATCATTTTCGCCATAATCAAAAAAATCGTCAGCCTTTTCATCCATTCCACAATCTCCGTCATTTCAGCCCTCCTGTTACCAAGGTCACCATACTGATGGACAACAGAAACAAAAGAAGAGCTGTCATCGTTGTTTTCATCAGCATATGAATACTTTCTGCTGTGCGATAGATAGGCATCGTCAGCTGCTTTCCAGCAACAATTCCGGTAAAGGCAGCTATCAGCTCCAGCAAAAAGCCTACTACATATAGGTATACAATAGGTGCAATACAAATCCCCAAAAGAATCACCA
>F42_Fallow_Deer__coassemble_351_pt1 | contig 26828 bp, 23 predicted proteins | sample F42_Fallow_Deer__metabat2_low_PE_003 | metagenome-assembled genome bin F42_Fallow_Deer
TATTTATTTTGAAGAAATTTGGTTGAAAAAGATGTGTAGAATTTGCTGATTAATATTTCAAAAGTGGGACATTGAAGCACTGGGTATCGGTTGCTTTGGACCCATTGATTTAAATAAGGCTTCAAACACGTACGGATATATTACCAGTACTCCGAAGCCGGGCTGGCGTGATGTGGATGTAGTAGGAACCTTTAAACGGGCTCTTAGAGTTTCGGTGGGCTTTGATACAGACGTAAATGGAGCTATCTTAGGCGAAGTGACATGGGGAGCCGCCAAGGGCGTGGATACTGCGATTTATATCACCATAGGTACCGGTGTGGGCGTGGGAGTATATGTAAATGGCGGTCTGCTGCACGGCTTAGTACATCCTGAGGCGGGACATATGCTTTTAGCAAAGCATCCACGGGACACCTACGGGGGTAGATGCCCTTATCATCGCACCTGCCTGGAGGGACTGGCAGCAGGCCCTGCTATTGAGGAGCGGTGGGGACGTAAAGGCACGGAGCTGGCAGATAATGAGGAGGTCTGGGAGCTGGAAGCCTTTTATATCGCCCAGGCGGTAACCAACTATATTCTTGCCTATTCTCCGCAAAAGATTATTCTCTGGGGCGGGGTAATGCATCAAGAGAGCCTCTTTCCCATGGTGCGGGAGAAGGTAAAGGAAATGCTCAGCGGTTATATTTCGCATGAAATGATTTGGGATAAAATAGATGACTATATTGTAAAACCGGCACTTGGCGAAGACCCGGGAATACTTGGGGCGATTAAACTGGGGATGCTGGTGAGATGAGATAAAGAAAGCTGGAACTGCTACAAATGTAGTAGCTCCAGCTTTTTTATGTGCGCCTTGCGGCGCACGTTTCTAACGGGTGAAAGTCCCCAATCCGTCCTAGTAGTGGGAAGGATACAGCCAAGACCAAGGGTGTCCATCGTGAGGTGGAATCTGAAGGAAGGTGGAGGCAGATCTCTGGTCTGACGAACAGAAATCACATCAGGCTATAGTTAAGGATAAGGTTGCATAGCAAACCGAAGTCCAGTAACTACTCGGAATTAACTGTAGTAAATGTGGCAGATATATGGAGAGAAAGAAACGTGTGGTACCAAGGGAGGTCTCGTCAGCAAGTGAAAACAGAGTATGAAACTTGTAGTAACAACGAATGATGAAAAGTCTTCTTTATGAAACAGACAAATGGGCTAGACGGAGAATAAGGGCGGTATATTGGAAACAATGGAAGAAACCTAAACGAGATACCGAATGCTGAGAGCCCTGAAATGCGACCACTGGGTCGCTGCAGAGATGATAAAGTGTAGAAAAGGGTATTGGAGAATGGCTCAGGTAATTGGAAGCGTCTTTAAAAATGAAGTAGTAGTTTGTGAAAACTAAGGAACTGCCGTATACCGAACGGTACGTACGGTGGTGTGGGAGGTCGGCTAATCAACTAATGGTTAGCCTCCTACCCTATTGTCTGGCATGATACATGAGCTCGTTGAATTCCTTAAGCCTATGGGAAGAGGTCTGGTAATTGTTTATTACCAGAAATGTGTACAGGCTATCCAATAGGGAAAGATGGGCAATACGGGAGGTAATCGCCTCGTGAACCACGTTGTTCTCTGATACGGAGGTAACCAGTGTTACATCGGAGTATTTGGTAATTGGAGAATCCAGATAGCTGGTGATGCAGATGGTATGCGCACCCTGTTCCTTTGCCTTTTGCATGGCGCGAACGGTCTCTCTGGAGCGTCCTGTATGGGAGATGCCGATGACGACGCTGTTTTCCTTTTGATGGCGGGCAGTAGCCAGCATATCATAAGGGTCAATAGAATAAGAAACACTGATGTCAAGGCGGGAAAAGCGGCAGTAAGCATCTTGCGCAATGGGAGCGGAGGAGCCGATTCCAAAGAATACTATAGAAGCCGCGCTGCGAAGTAAATCAGCAGCCTTTTCCAGTTCGGTATAGTTGATGACCTGAAGGGTTTGCTCCAGTGCCAGGCAGGTCTGGGTAAAGACATGCTTCATTGTCTGCGGAGCATCCAGGGTATCGCTGGTTAAGGATAGATCGTCTAGATTATATTGCATATTCTGATGAATGCTGCTAGCCAGGTTAATTTTAAAAGCAGAAAAACCACTATAGCCTAATCGGCGACAGAGGCGAATGATGCTGCTTTCGGCGATACCAATCTGTGATGCCAGTGTGGCAATGGGACTGTTAAGTGCGGTAGATGGGTTTTCCAGAATATAGGTAGCAGCTTTTCGTTCAACACCGCGCAGTACAGGCAGGGTACTTTGGAGCTTGACCAGACAGTTTGTTTCTGTATTCATGTGAACCTCCGAAATTGGGTAGTTACTAAAATTATAGTATCCTATGGCGGAAATGTCCAGAAAACATATGGAAAATGTAAAATAAAATTTTACTTCATATTTACTAAAAAATGATAGAATAAAACTCTATTCTTTTTTATACTCAGGCTGTAATAAATTAGAATGGTCAGGAGGGAAAACGATGGAGCAAGGTGCGATTACTCGTTTTGGTAGAGTGAGAAGAAAAGAGTTTTTCAGATGCTACGGAAAGAAAGAGATTACAAGGGCGCGGATTAGGAGAAGGAAAAAAAGAAACCTTTTGCCTTATCTGTTATTACTTCCAGTAGTGGTGTTTATCACAGTATTTACGATTATCCCTTTTATTCAGAATATATACTTATCCTTTTATGTAACGGATAGTCTGGGAAATCCGGGAAGCTTTGTGGGTTTAAAAAATTATATAAGAATATTTACGTCAGAGGCATTTGGAAATTCGTTGTATGCTACCTTACGTTTTTCTGTAACCGTTGCTGTGGGAACCTTTCTGGTATCCATGATAACGGCACTTCTTTGTGCAACAGCAAAGGGCGGAAAGGTTTTTCAGATAATGTTTGCACTGCCTATGGCAGTGGCATCAGCACCACTGTCAGCTATTGCAAACTATATGCTGTCCAATTACGGAGTACTGAATAAGGTGCTGGGAACAGAAATCGGCTGGCTTACGGATGAGAAAATAGCCGTCTTTGTAGTGGCGGGAGTTACCATTTGGAGTAGTATGGGAGCCAGCTTTATCTTCTTGATGGCAGGCTTTAAAAATGTTCCGGCGGATTTGGTGGAGGAGGCGAAGATAGATGGAGCTGGAGCTTTGAGAAGGGTTCTGTATATATATATTCCCATTGCTTCCCCACAGATATTCTTTGTGATATTTTTAAATATTCTATCTGCATTAAAGCAGTTCGGAATCATTAAGTTCCTTGCAGGAAGCGGTCCTAACGATTCCACAAACATATTGGTGTATGCGCTATATTCCAATGCCATGTACAGGGGTAGATTTGAGACTGCATGTGTGTATGCAATCGTACTTAGTGTAATTATTTTTGTAGTTACGCGAATCCAGTTATTATGTGAGAAAAGGATGGTACATTATCAATGATGCAGAAGATGTTATATAACGTTGACTATAGAAAGAGGGTTATATTTGGAACCCTTTCCTATGTCCTGAGACTGGTTATCGGATTAATCGTTATATCGCCGATTCTGGTAGGATTTGTTTTTAGCTTTGTGCCTAATAAGATGCTCTATAAGGTGCCATCCTTTAGCGATGTAATTCACAATCTGACATTGGACAATTATAAATGGGTGCTGGATTATGTTCCGATTTTTCAGTACATATGGAACTCCTTTATTGTGTGCCTGCTGATTGTAGGAGTACAGATTGTAATTGCTTGTCTGGCAGGCTTTGCCTTTGCGTTTTACGAATTTAAGGGCAAGAGACTTCTCTTTAATTTGCTTCTGGTAGCAATGATGATTCCGGCGGAATCTACGGTAATTACCAATTTCTTGAATGTTCAGGATATGGGACTGGTAAATACCTATCTGGGGCTTGCCATTACATCTTTTGTGGGTGGAACAAGCATTTTTATGATGCGTCAGTTCTTTATGCAGCTTCCGAAATCATTGAAGGAGGCAGCAGTCATCGACGGATGCAGCGAGATTAGATTTTTGTTTCGTATTGCAGCACCAGTGGCACTTCCGGCAATTGCTTCGCTGGCAATCTATTTATTCATTGGGGCATACAATATGTATTTCTGGCCTATGCTGGTGGCACAGAAGGCAGAAGTACAGACGATTCAGCTGGGTATTGCCATGCTGGTAGGTACAGAAAGTCAGGAATATGGCTACGTTCTCGCCGGTTCTATGATCAGTATAATCATCCCTGTGATTGTTTTTATCATCGGTAATGATTATATCGTAAAGGGAATGACGGAAGGTGCAGTGAAAGGTTAAATTTAGTTGGAGAAAGGAAACTATTATGAAAAAAAGAGTATTATCAGTTTTAATGGCATGTGTAATGGTGCTAACAACAGCTTGCGGAGGCGCAGTAAAAAATGAAAGTACTTCGGGTACTTCTACAGAAGGTTCTGACGTGGCAGAAGTAAGTGAAATGACAGAAGATGGAAAAATGAATATTGAAGTATGGAATATCTGGACCGGTAATGGCGGTGACTGCTTGCAGCAGATTGCAGATGAGTTCAATGCATCTCAGGATAAGTATCATGTGACACTTACCTTCTCAGGTACCTATGCAGAAACCTTTGCAAAATATCAGGCTACCGCATCGGGAAACAGGCCGGATGCAGTTATGGCCAGTACCGAGTATGTGGCTTTTTTTGCAGATAACCCGGAATATTATGTACCAGCACAGAAGTACATTGACGAGGACAACTATGATATTACAGATTTGATGCCGAATCTTATCAGTGCTTACACCGATGCAAATGGAGATATGATGTGTATTCCGTTCGGAAATACGGTAGTTGGTTTCTGGTATAACACAGAGGTGCTGGAAGCAGCAGGAATTGACCCTGTGAATGATTTAGACAGCCTGGAGGAAATTGGAAAAGCCTGTGAGAAGCTTAAGGCAAATGGTGTAGAGTATCCTGTTTATCTCCCACAGAATTCCATTTTTTATACATTCCCGATTACTTCGGAGGGAATTGATTATGTGGATAATGAGAATGGAAAAGCAGATATCTGCACCGCCAGTCTTATTGACGAGGAACCACTGGCAAGCGTGACCAGCAAGTACTTTAAGTTTATTCAGGATTGTCAGGCAAAGGGTGAGCTTGCATCCCGGGATTTGACAAGCAGTGACGTAAGACAGATGTTCGTAGATGGAAAGATTGCAATTATGTTCTCAACAATATCAGTACTTACCTATATCGGCGAGCAGTGTAACTGGGAAGTTGAATTCGGTTTCCATCCTTCGCCTACTGTTTCTGAAGGTGCAGAAAATGTAGGGCAGTGTACCAGTGGCGGGGCACTATTTATTTCAAACAATGGTGATGAAGAGCGTGAAAGGGGAGTTTGGGAGTTCTTAAAGTGCCTCATGGAGCCGGAGAATGCAGCTGCCTTTGCAATGTCTACAGGATATTTGCCGATTACCAAGGCTGGATATGAGACAGAAGAGTACCAGAACTTTATTACAGAATATTTTCCTACTGCAATCTACTCCATTGAGGCGCAGAATGCAACCAGAGAAGACTGTTATAATGCATTTCTTCCAATGTTTGCGGATTTCCATGAGATTGTAATTGAGTACACAGATAAGGTAATTAATGATTTGTCATATGAGCCGGAAAAAGCAACCAAGGATTTTGCGGCAGCAGTAAATGAAAGTATTGAATTGTATAATCTCAGCAGATAGTTAGGGGATAACATGGAGAATAAAAGTATTTTTGATGAGAAAAATGTCGTGCTGTCCTTTGGGGCCATCAGCGATGTACATGTAAATCATACGGTGGAGGAGTCTGCGGAAAAATTAAGGCGTGCATTAATGCAGTTGTCAGTAAAAGCGGGAATTCATGGAAAGGGTCTGGATGCAGTCTGTGTGGCTGGAGATTTGATTGACCATAATGCGAATGTGGAACAGATTAAGCTGTTCCGGGACACCTATGAATCCGTCTTGTCACCAGATAAGGTGCAACTGGTCTATGCACTGGGAAATCACGATGTAAAATGGGTTCCGGAGGGTATTGAGGGAGAGCAGATTCACCTGTTTGAGCAGTTATTTGGAGAGAAATATTTTGAGAAGGATTTGGCAGGGGAAGAAGCGAGACGCCGGGGGGAGCATCATTTTGTGATACAGGGCTATCATTTTCTGACGGTGGTGCCTAAGTCAAATAAGAAAATTGCCAGTAAGGACTGGGATGAGATCTGGGAAATTTTATGCGAAAAGACTTCCAGCAGGGAAATCACTTATTATGAGGAAACAAAGAAGTGGCTGGATGAGACTTTGCAGAAAGTGACCGGTGAGAATCCGGGACAGTACGTTTTTTTGCTGACTCATCCGATGATTACAGATACCTGCTATGGCAGTGATATGGGGGATTTCTGGGAGACCTTGGATTTGACGGAAATTCTTGAAAAATATCCGCAGGTGGTAACCTTCGGCGGACATCTGCACTTTTCTATAAATGATGAGAGAAGTATTATGCAGAAGGACTTCACTGCTCTGGGCTGTGGCTCTGTCAGATATATGGCAGTGGATGCCGGAAAATACGAGGATATGCAGTCAAAAACGGTAATGAGCGATGCACATGAGGTGTCCTCCGGCTTGCTTGTGCAGTTAGATATTTATGGAAATATGCAGATTACTAGAATGAACTTCAAAAGTGGCACAGGGATCAAGGATGCCTGGGTGGTGAAGGCACCGTCTGAGGACAGGGAGCATTTGCGGAGGTATTCACCGGCAAGGGGAAATGCGGAGAATAATGCCGCTCCGGTAATGAATGGCGGGGCAGAGATTATTGTGAATAACATTAATTTTATGGAGAAGGAAGCCAAACTGATTTTTGATGCAGGCACTGATGATGATATGATACACCACTATGTCATTACCTATGGAGAAAAGGGCTGCGAAGAGGTGTTTACGAAAAAAATTCTAGCAGATTTTTATTTGTGTGACCGGACAGAAGACATGAAGAGGAAATACATATTGAACATGGGAAAGCTGGAGAGAAACAAAGCCTATCAAGGGTATGTGTATTGTGTAGATTCTTGGGATGCCGAGAGTAATAAAGTATTTTTTGAGATAGAAAGAGAGAGTTTGTAATGGTAAACCTGGGTCAGGTACAATATATTTTTAGTGATTTGGATGGAACACTAGGGATAGATGGCAAGGGAATACCCGAAAGAAATAAGCAGGCAATCAAAGCCTTTGTAAAGCGCGGAGGGAAGTTTGGGGTGTGCACAGGAAGAGCACCGGGCAGTGCCAGAGAATTTTTGCAGGATATTCCGGTAAATATCCCTTGTGTGGTAAATGGAGGATGTGCGTTGTATGATTTTGAAACAGGAACGGTAACGCAGGAGCTGTTTCTTCCTGAGGAGGCTACGGATTTTGCCCTGGGGTATATGAAGGAATGCCCGGAAGCATCCTTGTTAATCGTTAATAGGGAAGGATACTGGAGAGTGGAGGATAAGAAGGAAGGCTTCTTAGCAGATAAGTATCAGACCGTTCCCTTAGAAAGGATAGCAAAGCCCTGGTATAGGATTATCTTTGCGGCATCGCCCAGGTATACACCGCGGATTGCCAAAGAAGTGGAGCAGCGAAAGCCAAAGGGTGTCCGAATGGAGTATACGGCTCCTGATTTGGTGGAAATCATGAATGTTCAGGCGGGAAAATATGTTGCTCTTAAGAAGAATTGTGAAGTAAACAATATCTCTCTCAGTCAGGTAGCTTTTGTAGGAGACTTTTACAACGATTTGGAAGTATTTGAGCATGTTGAGATTGCGGCATGTGTGGCAAATGCTCCAAAAGAAGTGAAGGAATGCTGCAATCTGGTGCTTCCTGAGTGCATGGATGGTGCGGTTGCCCATTTAATTGAAAAACTCTCGAAATCCTGGTGATTTCGAGAGTTTTTTGCTCTATTTTTCTTTCACAATTCCAAGCTTATCAAAGATTCCTCCGGCATAGGAGCTTTCGTTTGCTTCGAAGGTTACAGTAATGGTTTCTTTACCTCCTGCCAGCTCTGCGGGGATTTCATAATACCAGTCATAGAAACCATCGGGATTGATATTCTCGATTACTTCATCCTCTAATACTTCGCCGTCAATGGTGATGCGGAAGGCTCTTCCAGCGTCACCACTGAAATACTTCACCCACAGGAAATTGGTAATACTGTCATCAACGGTAAGGTCATAGCTGAAATATCCGCCCGGTGCAGCATCACGATAATTTAAGCCTTTATGTGTACCGGTATTTGTCAGGTCTCCTGTTAAGTTGTGGGAGAATTCATATTGGTCATTAGCAACCGGAAGGGAATCGATAATAATGTATTTATCAGATTCATCTTCTACCACCTCGGTGTCTGCATCAGCAAGCGCAAAGTAGATACCATATCTGTTTTCGTGCTGCATATAGTGAGGCGAGAAGGTGAGTTCTCTGTCAGTGCCCTTTAAGGTAAAGTGCAAGGTTCCTTCCGTCCTTACCAGGTTCTCTGTAATGTTCGCCAGCCAGTCCGCGGTAGTACCCTCTGTAATGGTAAGGATATCACTGATTTCAGTGAATAGAGTAGGGACGGTTACGTTGACACCGGTGGTGCCGGTTGCCATATCCTCATCTCCAAGGTCCGCGCTGAGTACGATAGGACCATACTTGAATGCAGCTACGTTTTCATTATCAGGAAGGCTGTATGCAACTACTTCCATAGGTAAGGTGTAGGTAATCACATCCCCGTCCTTCCAAGTACCGGAAAGGCGGATATAATCGTTTACAATGATAGCTTCCGTAGCTTCGCCGTTGATGGTCACGATTGGTGTGTTGCAGGTCCAGTCCGGTACATAGAGAACGATATCGGCGGTAGTCTCTGCACCGTCCGTATGAATGGTAAAGGTGGCATTATCAGTACTGGGAATATCGGTCTTCTGAGTCAGGGTAAGACCTTTTTCTTCCCAGTTTACTTCCGAAGAGGTAAAGCGGGTCACATAAATACTGTTTTCGTCTTTATAATATATGCTGTCGCCCAGCTTGGAGAAATTCTCCATACCGGAACCGGTACAGCACCAGAAATGTCCGGTTTCCGAACTGTAGACCTTGAAATAACCGCTGGCCATAGGCTGGAAATAGGTGGTCATACCGGTCTTAGGATTCTGTGAGGACAGAATCGCATTGATAAAGGTGTTCTCATAATATGCGGAATACTTACTGTTTCCAGTGATTTTAAACAACTCTCTGGTGAGCTTTAACATGTTGTAGGTATTACAGGTTTCACAGTTGCAGTTAGTTCGCTCTGCATCCAGAATATTTGCTTCACCGAAATGCTCCCACTCACTGTTTCCACCGGTGATATAGGTATGGTTATTTACTACGATTTCCCAGAAATTCTCTGCTACCCGCAGGTAGTATTCTTCAGATTCTCCCAGTACCATATATCTATTTAATGCGCCGATAATCTTCGGAATGGTAGTATTGGCGTGTAAGCCATTCAGTACATCCTCTCCGTTATAGAGAGAATCAAATAAATCCATCTCATCAAAGCTGTGTGCGGCAGATAAATGATTGTCACTGCCGGTGTGGCTGTAAAGCTGGTATAAGCAATCATTCATGCCGCCATATTCCACATTCAGGACGGTGGCCTGCTTTGCCTCAGACCAGGTAGAGGTTCTGGAATATACCCAGTCACCTAAAGCAGAGGCCACGGTGAGTGCCTGTTCATTTCCGGTAAGCTCGTAGGCATCAATCAGACCGGCAAGAACCTTGTGCATTGTATACCAGGGAACCCAGGTGCCGGAAGTGTTACCGTTTTCAATCTGGATATAGTGACTTTCTGGAATGGCTGCAAGGTAACCGGTCTCGGCATCCTGGCACTGTGCCAGCACTTCTACAATATGCTCTGTAGTAGCCAGAAGCTCCTTGTCGCCACTTGTTGCATAAGCCTGAGAGAGTGCGGTTAAGTAATGCCCCAGAGTATGTCCCTTAATGGCAGAGTTCTCCCAGCCACCATACAGGGTAGCATCGCTCGCTACACCTGCGATGTCGCAGAAGCCCTTGAGTAAGCGGTCAGCATCCAGAGATTTTAAATAATCTACTTCCAAGGCAAAAGCATTGGTTTCGTAAGAATCTAAGAGGGTAACATCACCCATGGTAAAGTCAGTTAAATCGCTAAATGCAGGCTCCGCTTCCACGCAGATTTCAAAGGTCTTTTCCTTGGTATAGTCAGCGTAAGAAAGAGTTGCTGTTAAGGTGGCCTGTGCATCATTTTCACCAGAAGCGGGTCTGGTTACGATTCCATCTGGGCTAAGTGCTGTTTCATTGGAAGAAGTCCAGGTAATGGTACTTCCCGCTGCTCCTTGAGTAGGCAGCGCAATATCACTCTTTACGGATTTCAGAGAAATGCTGAGGCTGTCATAGTCTGCATCTACTACCTTGGAACCATCAAATTCTGCGCCGTAGGCAGTATACAATTGGATGATATCATTAGAAGCCAGTACCTGATTATAAATGGACAATTCATCCAAAGTCATCTTAGCAAAACCGCCATTGTAACCCGGTGAATTAAAGCCAATGTATTTATTGCTGCTCTCGTCGGCAACAATCTCTTTTGTTTCGTTGATGTACTGCACATCCTGAGCCACGCCGTTCCGGTAGATACCGCAGGTATGTGTGGAAGAATCGTAGGTCACGGCGATATGTACCCATTCACCGATAGGAAAGAATTCCGCCCGGCTTCCAGATACGAACATTTCCATGGGCTGTCCTGCGGACTTACCTACAGAAAGCTTAAGCGGTGTATTGTTGTCCAGACAGGAAAGATACCAGCCTTCGCCCTGATAGTTTCCGCTGGGCTTAAACCAGGTAATCATATGCTCACCGGCAAGATTTTCCTCTACCTTAATCCAGGATGCAAAGGTCAGTGCTTCCGGCTGTAGGCTGGTGTCATTGCCCAAATCAATATAGGTAGCTCCGTCCAGCTGAAGAGCCTGACCATCCACACCTTCTACATAATTACCATCCTTGCTCAGAGCTCCGTTATTGCCGGCAGATGATGCATCCTCTACATTTCCTTCAAAGGAAAGATCCAGAACCTTATATTGCTCATAAGCAGGTACTTCCGGTGTAGGTGCAGGTGTTTCCACCACTGCTGGAGCCTCTGTGACAACGCTTTCGGATACGGACGTCTCAGCCGGAGTATCGGAGCTGCTACCACAGGCGGTTAGTGTGAGGGTTAGTAGAATCCCTGTAAATAATTGCAATTTTCTCATTTTAGTATTGCCTCCCCAAGTTTCTCATTACTGTAAGGATACCTTTTTTACTTTGGGAAAGTAAATTCTTATACATTTGAATAAGTGTGAAAAACTCAGTTGTGATTTTATGCTTTACGAGGGGGGATTTTTGGGATATTATCGAGATATAGACAAAGAAAAAGTTTATTTTTTGTAAGATAAGGTGTGATTTCGTTAGATGAAAGTGATTAAATTTAATTCTGCACTACCATTTCAATACAATTTTGCTGGAAAGTTTACAGCACCGGGAAGCGAGTGGATGCACCTCACCAGACAGCTTTTTGATTTTGAGCTTTTCGTAGTGACAGAGGGCATACTGTATATTGCAGAAAATGAGGAAGAATATGCGGTGAAAAAGGGAGAATATCTTTTGATGCCTCCTACCCAGAAGCAGCATGGATATCGTACCGGCGACTGCTCCTTTTACTGGCTGCATTTTTACCCCTCTTCCGCATATGAGATGCTGGAGGTGGAAAGCACCAGTGCAGCGCAGGATGCCACATCCCTCACCGTTCCTGTGTATGGTGAGCTTAAGTCTTTTGAACGAATGGTGGTTTTGATGAAGCAGCTGCAGGATAGTGAACGTCGTTATGGAATGCGTTCTTTGAATAATTTCAGTACCTCTGTGATTTTGGCAGAGCTCAGTGCCCAGAGCTCCATCTATAGAAAATACGATAATACGGACAACAGCAGCCAGCTTTACAATGATATTGCGGATTATATTACCCTGAATATCTGCTCTAATCTGAAGGTGTCTGATATTGCGGACTATTTTGGCTACAATGAGAAATATCTGACCACATACTTTAAAAAGTGGTCTAAGGTGTCCATTAAGCAGTTTATTATGCAGAAAAAGATGGAGAGTGCCAAGGCGCAGCTCAGCGAGACGAATCACTCGGTTTCCCAGATTGGATACAATATCGGGTACAGCGATCCGCATAATTTCACCAATGCATTTAAAAAAGTCACCGGACTTACGCCCAGTGACTATCGGGAAAGCTATACAAAAAGGAGATTGAATAGGGAGTAAGTCTAGTATCCGTTAATAAGCTCATCAATGTCCTTTTCACTTAAAAGCACACATTGCTTACTACCGATAGAGTATACCCGTGTGGAGATGGTCAGTACGGAAGGTCTGTGGGTAGTAACGATGGTGGTGCGAGGATATTTGTCCGCCATGATATTTTGCAGCACTTTTCTTTCGGTAGCCATATCCAGTGCGGAGGTTGCTTCATCTAGAAGCAGGATGGGCGAGCGTCTAAGGAGGGCTCTGGCGATAGAGAGTCTTTGAGCCTGTCCTTCGGAGAAGCCACCGCCTCTTTCTTTGATTTCGCTGTAAATGCCGTGAGGTAATCGCTCGACAAAGTCCCAGGCACATGCCATTCTTAAAGCATCGATGATTTCTTCGTCGGTAGCATCCTCTTTTACATTGCGCATATTATCTGCGATAGTTCCTGAAAACATAGTATTTCCCTGAGGAACGTAGGCGAAAAGCTGGCGTGCAGATGCGGTTAAATCCATGCAGGGGGCACCATTTTCGGGAGTGCCATCTCCGGCACAGATATAGCCGGCACCTTCCTTGGGACGGATGATGGATAGTAGTACACGCAGCATGGTGGTTTTTCCTTCTCCAGAAGGCCCCACCAGTGCAATAACCTCATGAGGATGGGCGTCAAAGCTGGCATGCTCAAATACCTCGGTTCCGTTGGCATAGGTGTAAGCAACGTCCCGGATACTGAGTCCCACGCCCACATCTTTATGTCTTTCAAAGAACGCTGTCACTTCCTTTTTCTGGCTATAGTCTTCTTTGGGAAGATTAACAATACCCATTAAACGCTTAGCAGAGTTGGCTAAATGAATACTGCTGGGAATAAAGCTGACCAGATTGTCCACGGAAGCACTTAAGGTGGTGGAAAGAGTCAAAAACATGGTCATGGTACCATAGGAGATATCGCCGCTCCATACCTTATATATACCCCAGCCGTAGGAAGAATAAGTTACCGCCATGGACACCAGAGTCAGGATAAAGGTGTTAATAATAGCGGTACGCTGGTATTTCATCCGGGCGTCTGTATACTGCTTCTGCAATACCCGAAGCCGCTTGGAATAAAGGGGCAGCATATCAAAGGCTTTCACGGTCTGGATATTGGAAAAGGCCTCTTGGTTAAAGGAGGACATTTTCGTGCCCAGTGTAAGACTGTTCATGTTGCCCTGCTGCATTTTCTTCAGGGTGGTTCTGGAGGTATAAATACTTACCGGAATGCTGATTAAGGCGAATACCGCAAAGGAAGCATCGTAGTATAAAACCATAATCAGTGCGGAAAAGAACCGAAATATGTAAATAATCAGATTGGGAATGGTATTTAGAATTCCCGAGGAAATAGCACCGACATCACCATTCCAGCGGACTAGCAAATCACCGGAATGATATCTTGTCAAAGATTCCCATTCCGTAATCAGGATATCATCAAAAATCTGTCCTTTAATGTGGTTATCAATCTTTAAATTAATCTTGGAGGACAAGTAGCTGGAAATCTGGCTGATGATACTGCTGGCCAAAGTAATCCCTATCATGGTGGCAAAGGTAGTCAGCAGCTGACCGGAATCGTGTCCGGTAATGATATCCACAAGGTCTCTGGAAACCAGACCGCTAATCAGCGAAATAATAGTTCCAGACAATCCTAGGATGGTGTAGAGAGCGATGTAACGGATATGTTGTCTGGCATATTGATATATCCAGGCAAGCTGAGAGCTCAGCTCCTTTAATCGTCCCCGCCGTATTTGATTGATATAATGCTTTAAACGAGAAAGCATAGAATCCTCCTAAAAAATGCACCACTATAAATGCCATAGTGGTGCATTTTGTTGTCATTCGTTTATTAATTAGCTACAGGTATAATTTGCAACCTTGCAGTAGTATGCATCTGCATTATTGGTACCGATTGCACCATGCAAATCGTTGCCTGCTTCATCCTTTAATACAAGGGCACTGACAATTTCAAAGTTGAAACCAATGTTATCACTTCCGTTAAAGAAATTATTACGGGTGATGGTAAAGGTATATGTTCCGATGTTGGAAATCGCACATCCACTGGCATTCTGTACTGTGGTAATCGGGAAGTTTGTTACAAAATTCATAACAAGTGTATTTCCGGTGTGGTCTCCTGCGTGAGTTGCAGATACATGACATACGGAATGACCGCCATTGTTATGACCTGTCCATGTACACTGCCAATTAGTCCAGCAGCCGGATGGAGTTACAGGTACAGGAGGAACATCGGGATCCGGACCTGGGTCGGTACCAATGGAACCGCTGCCTACGTATACACCTTCCGATACGTCTGCCTCTATAGCGAATAAAGCCGGAGCTTCATATGTTTTCATAATAATCCTCCTCATCTGTCAAAAAATCAAACTTTCTCACACTTGGAGTTTAGCTCTATTCTGTTCAGACGTCAAGCTATTGACGGAATTCTAACAAAAATGTTATTTCTTATCAAGATACTCATCAATGGCTTCTTTCAAGCATTCTGCCGCATCCTTCTCTTTGGTACAGAAGTAATGGCATAGGAAAATATCCGGTGAAATACTGCGAACCACATTCAGATTACGTTGCTGCATAGCTTCCTCCCAAGAAGGGGAAATACTGCGGTGCAGCAAAAGTAACTGTCTTCTCTCGGGAGAAGGATTACCGACTTTGTTCTGGCTTCCCTGATTTAGAAAAATGATGCCGCCCAGAGGGTAGGTATGCGTATCAAATATTTCTGAAGTTCCGCACCATGGAATTCCGTGAACTACAGGGGTATCATTTTGCAGAGTAATCAGGTTCAGGTCGCCATTGATGATGGGAGTCTGATAAGTCTCCTTCCACAATTGAGCATGAGTGGATTTCCCCGTGCCGGAGGGGGCGGAGAAAAGCCAGATTTTATCACGATACAAAATGGATGCAGAGTGGATGGCCAGCATGTTGTGGAGCTGGGCAAAATATAAAAAGGTAATCCGCATGGCATAAGAAATATCGTTTACAGCTTCCTTGGTGAATACTGGTGCGCAGAAGATACTGACTGTGCGCCCACTTTTGCTCATATGTATTTCTGAGATATATGGGGATGAGGGGAAGGATAAAATAAATTTGTCCCTTCCTTCAATAACAAACAAGTCTCTATTTCGGAGAAGCAGGATGCCATTTTCCGTGTAAGGCGGTGCGGTTGTACGGATACAGACATCCTGAATGGGCGCATCGTCTGGAAATTCCGAAGTCGCAGTGAAGGCATCCAATTCTTTGGCAAAAGCTTCTGCGGGGCCATACAGTCTGCAAAATAATCCGGCGATTTCCAAAGATTTATATAAAGAGATGCCACCGATACGATTCTCTTCCGGTAAAAGAATTCCTGACTGCTGAAGCATATTTATAAACTCAGCAGTAGTAGTTTCTAAAGCTTCATACTGCTGTGGGGAGCACTGAAAATGTGCGGCACATAAAGAGACAAGCTCCTTATTTGATGCTGCATTTTCCAGATTGCACCACAAAAAAGCACTGGTTTCGTTCAGGCGTACATCATGCTTAAAATCGGCATTTGCCTGCCCGAAGGCCAGTAGATAAGGTACGCCCTCAATGTATTCTAAACGATAATAAGGATTGCGCTTCATAAATAAGTTCTCCCAATCTAAGAATATCAGTGTCCATTTTATTATACGTTTAAATGAAAAAAGGGGCAAGGGGAGATAAAATGAGGAAACGAAAAGGAGATGATATTTTATGAGGAATCTGCTATAATCAGTTTGATTTACGGAGGCAGAATATGGTTTATCGGGTTGCGATTTGTGATGATAGTGTGAAGGATGCGGAATATGTACAGAATGTTTTAAGAAAGTGGGCATCCGAGCGGAATATTGTGGTGCAGGCAGAGGTGTTCTTGTCAGCAGAGAGCTTTTTATTCCATTATGAGGAGGATAAGAGCTATGACATCCTTCTTTTAGATATTGAAATGGGGGCTATGGACGGTGTAACCATGGCCAAAAGAGTACGGCAGGATAACGAAACTGTGCAGATTGTATTTATCACCGGCTACTCTGAGTACATTTTAGAGGGGTATGAGGTAGAGGCTCTTCATTACCTGATGAAGCCGGTAAGCGAGGAAAAATTGTTCACTGTTCTGGGCAGGGCACTGGATAAGCAGAAACAGAATGAGAAATGCCTAAATCTGCTGCTATCCGGGGAGATGCTGCGGATTCCCTTTTATCAGATTCGGTACGTGGATGTACAGAAGAATTATGTTACCATCCATGGGAAAGAGGAATATACGGTGAAACGGACACTCAGCGATATGGAGAAGGAATTGGATGAAGGTTTTTGCCGGGTAGGGCGAGGGATGATTTTGAACCTGAAGCTTATCCGCAGAGTCACCAAGACCCAGGTACATTTGGCGGATGGTACAGTGCTGCCCTTGCCCAGAGGAACCTATGAGCTGTTAAATAGGGCAATTATTAAGCATACATAAGGGAGTTATTATGGGACTTTTTTCCAAACAGATAGATAAGAGAATTGCATCCTACCAGAGGGAACTGATTGAAACCCACTATCAGGAGGTGGAGAATATGTACCGTCAGATACGGGGCTGGAGACATGATTATCGCAATCATATTCAGCTGATGAAGGTGCTGGCGGCAAATGGTGACATGGAGGGCATCAAGGCATATCTGGACCAGCTGGATACGGATTTAAATACAGTAGATACAGTGGTGAAAACCGGAAATAAGATGGCGGATGCCATTCTAAACAGTAAGATATCTCTGGCTCGTTCCAAGGATATTGATGTGCAGGTGGATGCCCATATCCCAGTGCAGCTGAAAATGTCGGAGCTGGATTTATGCTGTATCATAGGCAATCTGTTTGATAATGCCATGGAAGCCAGCATGGAGCTGCCCAAGGAAAAACGAAAGATTCGTGTGTATATGGATATGAAGGGAACACAGCTCTATATCTCTTTTACCAATTTCACGGCTACGAAGAAAATGGTGAAGGTGGGCAAGCTGTTTGCGTCCACCAAGGGGGAAGGTCATGGCTTTGGTCTGGTGCGTATGGATAACATCATTGAACGACTGGACGGATATTTAAACCGCAATAGTGAAGATGGTGCGTTTACTACAGAAATATTGATACCTCAGGTGTAATTTGCAATTTGTCACCTGATTTAAGCGATTCGTCCCCGGAATGTGCCGGGGGCGAATTTTTGTGTTACTATCCAGAGGCTGGCAAAAGGAATCGTAACTGAACTAATTCCGGTTTAATTCACGGTTGTATGTAGTGCTATGGTGCATCTTGGTCATTTTAGGGAGAGAAAATTATGTGATGTCCATCTTAGTCAAGGAGTTTGGATATGAGCAGAGGGAGAAAGTGAGCAGTGTCCAAAATAGTCAGGAAGTTTGGATGTGAGTAGAGGGAGAAAGCGAGCAGTGTCCAAAATAGTTAGAGAGCTTGGACATGGGAAAGAAAGGAAGGGCGAGATGTCCATTCTGCACAGTGAAGCTGGATATCATAAGCCCAGAGTCCGGTATATGTCCAAATTTGCACAATGCTGCAGTTATAATAGAATCCGAATGGTATGAAGGCAGGGATAGGAGATTATGAAAGAGAAGAAAAAAGTAAAATACAATATGTGGCAGATGACGGGGTTCATGCTGCAGAATGCGTGGAAGGTCAGCAGGCGCGTACCTATATTATGTGTACTGATGGCTGTGGCAACGGCTGGGAAGGCCACTGTGGAGATGCTGATTGCCCCAATGATTTTAGAAAAGGTGGAAACCGTAGCCCCGCTGTGGGAGTTGATTGCGGTTATTCTTGGTTTCAGTGCCGGCCTGCTATTTTTGACAGGACTGGGTACATATATTGACGCTAATTCCATATATGGGTATGTTACCGTACGAACTTATATTATTAAACGAATTGGGGATAAGCTGGGGATGACTTCTTATCCCAATATGTTGGATACCAAGTTTATTCATGCGGAAAATAAGGCGTCCAGAGCCTGTTCCAATAATGTTGCGCCGGCGGAGAATGTCTGGAGAACCTGGACGGATATTCTGACCAATGTCATGGGATTTTTTATCTATATGACATTTTTGTCGAGGCTGAACCTCTGGCTGATGGTGGTAATCATCCTGACTACAGCCATAGGATATTTTGTAAATAAGCGCATCGGGGAATGGGGATATCATCATCGTGAGGAAGAGGCTGCATATACACAGAAGATGGCGTATATCCGCCGCATTGCCACAGGCCGGGAGGGGGCAAAGGATATTCGCATTTTCGGACTAAAGGGTTGGCTGGATGATGTGTGGCAGAGCACTTTCCGGCTATATCAGGCCTTTCTGGCAAAGCGGGAAAGGGTGTATCTTTGGACCAATGTGGTGGATACGGTGCTGACGCTTTTACGAAATGGTGCAGCCTATGGATATTTAATCTGGATGACATTAAGTGAGGGAATGAGTGCAGCAGAGTTCCTGCTTTATTTCAGCGCAGTCAGCGGATTTACCACGTGGATAGCGGGGATTCTGGATCGTTTTTCGGTACTTCATAAGGAATGCATGGAACTTTCTACGATACGGGAATTTCTGGAGTGGCCGGAGCCTTTTTGCTATGAAGAGGGAGAGTCACTTCCGAAGGATTTAAACAAGGATTATCAGCTTTGCTTGGAAAATGTAAGCTATCGTTACCCAGAGGCAGAAACGGATACCATAAAGCATATGAATCTAATCATAAAACCGGGAGAAAAGCTGGCGATTGTGGGCTTGAATGGTGCGGGAAAGACAACGTTGGTAAAATTGCTTTGCGGCTTTTTAGACCCTGCGGAGGGAAGAGTTCTTTTGAATGGTGAGGATATCCGCAAGTACAATCGAAGGGATTATTATGACTTATTCTCAGCGGTATTTCAGGACTTTTCTGTGCTGGAGGCCAGTGTGGCGGTAAATGTAGCACAGAATGTGGATAACATCGATGAAAACAGAGTCAGGTTGTGCATAGAAAAGGCGGGGCTTACAGAAAAGGTGAACTCGCTGCCGGGGGGAATTGACAGCAATATCGGCAGACAAATCTATGAGGATGGAGTAGAGCTGTCAGGAGGTCAGATTCAGAGACTTATGCTGGCCAGAGCTTTGTATAAGGATGGTGCGGTGCTGGTATTGGACGAGCCTACGGCGGCCTTAGATCCCATCGCAGAAAATGATATATATCATAAATACAGTGAGATGACAAAGGGGAAGACCTCCCTGTTCATATCCCATCGTCTGGCGTCTACGCGGTTCTGTGACCGGATTTTATTTTTAGAAAATGGGGAAATCGCGGAAGAGGGAACCCATGAGTCCCTGCTGGCTTTGGGCGGCGGCTATGCAGAGCTGTTTGAGGTACAGAGCAGATATTATAAGGAAGGAGGGGAAAACGATGGAGAAGACCGATAAGTTGACCGCCATGGAGAGCTGGAAGAGTAATTTGCGTGCGTGGAAAATCTGGTGGCAGATGTGCCCGGGAGTATTTATTTCCAAGTTTATCCATTCTGCATTTATAGCAGCAAGTCCTTATGTGACAATTTATTTTTCTGCCAGATTGTTAGAAGAATTGGCTGGAAAACGTGATTCGGACCGGTTACTGCAATGGATAATCCTCATTCTGGCAGTAGAAGCAATACTGAAATTAATGGGTGGAATACTCAGCCACTTAACTGCTTACGAGCAACTCAGCGCAAAGAAGATGGATGACCAGATTTATATGAAAAAGATGTTGCAGCTGGACTACGCGGATATAGACAGGCAGTATGTGTATGACCTGTATTCCCAGATTATTCAGACGGAAAATTGGGCTGGCTGGGGAATGGGCAGGTCATTGGATATTTTTGAAAAAATGGTCTGTGGCGTAATCAGGATGCTGTGTGGTATTGGTCTTTCGGTAAGCTTGTTTTTACGTAGAGTGCCGGAGAGCAGTGCGCTGGCAGGCTTAAATCACCCTATTTTTATTGTAGTTATTATCGCGCTGATGCTTATTATCGCTTTGGCGGCACCGGCGTGTCGGAACCGGGGAAATGATTATTGGAATTCTTACGCGGAGGAGGCCAGATTCGGAAATCGATATTTTGGCTTTTTTGGCTTTATGAGCGGGGATAGAAAAAGGGCACTGGATATCCGCATGTACCGTCAGCAGGAAAAGGTGTGTGGAGTCTATATGGCGCGGGTAAATTCCTTTGGAGTAAAATCCATAATCGCAAAATGGGCGAAAGGTATCATGGGCTTTTGGTATGTGGCATCCGCAGGTGTCTCCGTGATTCTAACCGGTGTTGTGTATCTCTTTGTTTGCCTGAAGGCTTGGGGCGGTGCCTTTGGGGTAGGCTTGGTGACCCAGTATGTGGGGGCAATTACCAATCTGTTTCAAGGGATTGCGCAGTTTATTGAGACTTTGGGCGAGATGCGTGCCAATGCCGGATTCTTAAAACCTTGCTATGAATTTTTTGATATCCCTAACAACATGTATCAGGGAAGTCTTACCACGGAAAAGCGTTCAGACAGGCAGTACCAGGTGGAATTTAAAGATGTATCCTTCAAATATCCGGGCACGGATGTATGGGCACTTCGCCATGTGAATATGAAGTTCAAAATCGGAAGCCGCTTGGCAGTGGTAGGTATGAATGGCAGCGGCAAAACGACATTCATTAAGCTGCTGTGCCGTTTGTATGATCCGACGGAAGGGGAGATCCTGTTGAACGGTATCGACATTCGAAAGTACAATTATGATGATTATATCCATGTTTTCTCCGTGGTATTTCAGGATTTTCAGCTGATGGCACTTCCTTTGGGAGAAAATGTTGCCGGAAGTGGAACAATAGACGTAGAACGGGTGAAGAAGTGTCTTAAGGACGCAGGCTTCGACAAACGTCTGGAAACCATGCCCGCGGGCTTAGATACATATTTGTATAAGGATATTGATAAGGAGGGCGTGGAGGTTTCCGGAGGAGAGGCTCAGAAGATTGCTATCGCAAGAGCATTATATAAGGATTCTCCATTTATTATTCTGGATGAGCCGACGGCTGCGCTTGACCCCATTGCTGAGGCGGAGATTTATAGTAAATTTAATGATATTGCCGGTGATAAAACAGCTATCTATATCAGCCATCGTTTATCTTCCTGTAAGTTCTGCGATGAGATTGCGGTATTCCATGAAGGATCGGTAATGCAGCAGGGAACCCACGAGGAGCTGGTGGCGGATGAGACTGGGAAATATTATGAGCTTTGGAATGCCCAGGCACAGTATTATGTGGAGAAGGCGTAGAATAACCCAATCATTAAACAACAAAAAGGTCAAAACTCGCAAGTGAGATTTGACCTTTTTGTTATTGCAAAGTAATACTTTTCCGATACTCGGATGGGGATAATCCTCTCTGCACATCTGCAATTCCTGAATCATTGCTCGAAAATGCTTTTTATACTCCAGATCAGAACCACAATAGAATACTCTTTTTTCATCCGTAAGGCCATATGCACGCAATAGGTTTTTAACATTTCCACCGGTAAAATGCACCCAATATACTTCTGGCTGGTCAATGCCATAGTACTCGTATCTCTGTGGCTCCCTGGGTCGGAAGAGAACCATGTGCCCGGCGGTGACAATCTCCTCCTTCTCGCCAAAGTGAAAATGTGCTTTTCCTGATGCGATATATAAAAGCTGGAAATCCACTCTGCCTTTAGGTCTCCAGGTGGGAAGCTTGGGGCGGGTAAATAAATGGTATGTTCCGCAGCTGGTAACAATCAATGGTTTTGTCTTATCTTTGGTGTCAATTAAGGAGTTATTTATATACTCGTTGTTTATATACATTTTGGAAAACCTCCAAAGTGTCAAAAAGTGCATACTAATTACTAAAAGGGCTTATAAAAGCATGTTGCTATACTATTATAGTATCATTTTGTGCATATTTTGTCTAATTGAAGATATGTATTGTATATCGTTATTTTGCTACTATTATACCAAGGGAAACGGTTAACAATTAACTTTTAGAGAAGGAGAGTCTTATGGAACAAAAGAGGTATTTAAAGTGGTACAACAAAGTGGGTTACGGTTCGGGTGATATTGCAGGAAATGTGGTATATGCATTTTTATCTTCCTTTGTGATGATTTATTTAACCAACACGGTGGGATTGAATGCGGGAATTGTGGGGACATTGATTGCATTATCGAAAGTTTTTGATGGTGTGACGGATATTTTTTTCGGAACCATGATTGACAAGACAAAAAGTAGAATGGGTAAAGCAAGACCATGGATGCTTTGGGGATTTGTGGGATGTGCCGTTACGCTGGCAGCAGTTTTCTCCATTCCGGAAAGTATGAGTCAATCAGCACAGTATGTATGGTTCTTTCTTGCGTATACGTTTTTAAATGCAATATTCTATACGGCAAATAATATTGCATATTCCGCATTGACAGCTCTCGTCACCAAGAACAGTAAGGAACGTGTGGAGATGGGATCGTTCCGGTTCATCTTTGCATTTAGTACCAGCTTGTTAATTCAATCAATCACTGTTGGGGCGGTGGACTTTTTTGGCGGTGGTGCAGCCGGTTGGAGAACAGTAGCTATCATCTATTGTATTGTTGGTTTAATTACTAACACTCTTTCTGTATTTTCTGTAAAGGAACTCCCGGAAGAAGAGTTGAGCGAAGGTAATGAAGAGGCACAGGAAGAGAAATTTACATTAATTCAGGCGGCAAAATTATTGTTCAGTAATAAATATTATTTGATGATTTGCTGTATTTATATTCTTCAGCAGTTATACGGTGCCATGACGAATATTGGAATTTTTTTCATGACATATGTTTTGCTAAATAAGAATTTATTTGGTGTTTTCTCATGGGCAATCAATATTCCGCTGATTGTTGCGTTGATTTTTACACCAACCTTTGTGGCAAAATGGAAGGGCATGTATAAGTTAAATAAATATAGCTATATGCTTGCAACAGTAGGCCGTTTATTGGTGGTAGTGGCCGGTTATATGGGAAATGTGCCTTTGATGCTGCTATTTACCGCAGTTGCGGCCTTTGGTCAGGGACCATGGCAGGGGGATATGAATGCAGTGATTGCATCCTGTTCCGAGTATACATATCTCACCAAGGGAAAGCGAATTGACGGAACCATGTACTCTTGTACATCCCTGGGGGTAAAGATTGGTGGTGGTCTCGGTACTGCAATCGCAGGATGGATGCTTGATTTAAGCGGTTTTGTAAATGGGGATATGGCGGTGCAGCCACAGAGCTGCATTGATATGATGCATATTATGTATCTTTGGATTCCTTTTGTGATCGATTTGTTGATTACGATAATTCTGTCCTTTTTGAATGTGGAATATGAAAATGAGAAATTGAAGAAAAGTGAGTAGCTATGGTAATGTTGGCCCCTGAAGTATAGGACTTTGGGGTCATCATAGAAAGAGAGGGTAAAATGAATGCAGATATCAAATGGCTGGATGCTCCGGAAGTATTTCGACTAAATCAGATGGCGGCGCACAGCGATCATGAGTATTACATCGCTTATGAGGATATGGAGGCGGAAGAAAATGGGTTGACACAATCCTTAAATGGGCAATGGGATTTTTGTTATAGTATTAATGCAAAATCCCGTCCGGAAACCTTTTATAGGGAGGATTTTGATTGTAGTGGCTTTGATAAGATAATGGTTCCGGGGCATATTGGGCTTTCTGGGTATGACAAAATCAGATATATCAATACCATGTATCCGTGGGAAGGCTGTGAGTATCGCCGTGCGGCATATAGTTTAGATAATGCCGGAGACGGTGAAGGAATGTTCAGTGAAGCAGAATATAATCCGGTAGGTTCGTATATAAAGAGATTTGATTTGGATGCAAATCTGCGAGGAATGCGGATTACACTCTTTTTTGAAGGGGGTGGATTTATCTGGGATTTCATTGATCAGGCAATTTATGTTAAGGATGAGATAAGTGGAAAAGATGTACTGCGTTATGGAGGAGATTTTGATGATAGACCAGCGGACTATGAATTCTCCGGAAATGGAATTGTATTTGCAGATCGCAGGGAGAAACCAGCAATGCAATGGGAGCTGAAAAGGGTGTTTATGAAGTAGAAGATTTATCCCTGACACCATACTTAGTGCCGCAGGAATGTGGAATGCGGATGGACTCGGAATGGGTAGAGGTTACCCGGCATACCAGCTTGGACAATAGCAGAAAGGATACTTCTGCACAGATGCTTAGAATTGAGAAGGTGGATAAAGGTTTTGCCTTTTCCTGTTTGCCCTATACAGCTTGTGAGATTGAGAATGCGACTCATCACGAAGAGCTTCCATCGGCAAGAAGAACAGTTCTATGTGTTTATGGCGCAGTGAGAGGTGTGGGAGGAATTGACAGCTGGGGAAGTGATGTGGAGGAACAGTATCATATAAGTGCAGAAGAGGATATATTTTTTGAATTTAAAATTGTATAATCCATAGTTCACAAATGGGGATTATGTTGTATTATAATACGATGGGATGTGTGGAGACATGCCCTGTTATGAAGATAAACACGGAGGGAGTTAAATGAGCTTAGATTATTTGACCATGACAATTAAAAAACAAAAAAATATTGCATTGATTGCCCATGATGGAAAGAAGCATGAGATGCTGGAGTGGTGCGAGGCGAATAAGGAAATCTTGCAGAAGCATAAGCTTTCCGGAACTGGAACCACCGCAAGAATGATTACAGATCATGTGGGCTTACCGGTAAAGGGGTATAACAGTGGTCCTCTGGGAGGAGACCAGCAGATTGGCGCAAAGATTGTGGAAGGCAAGATTGATATGGTAATCTTCTTTTCCGACCCTTTGGCTGCGCAGCCCCACGACCCGGATGTAAAGGCGCTGCTTCGTATTGCGCAGGTTTATGATATTCCGATGGCAAATAATATTGCTACCGCGGACTTCCTGATTCGTTCATCATACATGGATGAGGAATATACTCATGAGATTGAGAATTTTAAGAATACGGTGGAGAATAGAGCGAAATCATTAAATTAAGTTAAAGGACAAAGCGATAGAGGTTCACAATGATAGGAAAAACATGGATATATAGTGGAGTGATTAAAAGTGGATTATATAGTTATTGTTGTAGTTTGTGTTCTGTCTTCCTTAGTGGGAGCCATATGTGGGATTGGCGGCGGCGTAATAATTAAACCGGTGTTGGATGCATTGGGAATAATGTCTGTTACTACGGTTTCTTTTTTGTCGGGATGTACAGTCTTGGCAATGTCGTTTGTTTCACTATATAAGCGATTAAAAGAACCACAGAGTTTTAGATTTGATAAAGTGATGGGTACGACATTGGCTGTGGGTGCCGTATGTGGAGGGCTGATAGGGAAGGAGATATATCAGCGAATTATTCAGAATCTTGCGGATATAAATTCTATAGGAGCAGTTCAAGCTTTTGTTTTGATGCTTTGTACAGTTGGGACTTTATTTTATATGAAAAACAAAGAAAAAATTGTTACAAAGCATATTTCAAACAGAGCCATTACTTTTTCCATTGGCCTTTTGCTGGGAATGATGTCTTCTTTTCTGGGAATAGGGGGAGGACCGATAAATTTGGTGGTGCTATTTTTCTTTTTTTCAATGGAAAGTAAGCAAGCTGCGCTTTATTCCATTTATATTATAATGTTTTCACAACTCTCAAGTTTTTTATTCACTATTATAAAGGGAGATGTACCGCCACATAAGAGTTCACTGTTAGTATTAATGATTTGTTGTGGTATTGTGGGTGGATTATTGGGGAATAAAATCAACAAAGGATTGAACCACGAAAAAGTTGACAAGTTATTCTGTTGGTTACTATTTGTTATAGTGTGTATATCATTGTATAATATTTATAGATACATATAAGAAGAAAGAACAAGCAAACAGTGAAGGAAATGTTAAGATACTTTTGGGAGAGTGTGACATGCCAGCAATCAGTATAATGATAAAGCCTGTATCCGGCCTGTGTAATTTAGACTGTGAATACTGTTTCTATAAGGACGAAATGAAAAAGCGTGACAAAGCATCTTATGGGTTTATGTCATATGAAGTATTAGAATCGGTCATTAAAAAAACGTTGAGGTACGCAACTGTGGAGTGTAACATAGCTTTTCAGGGTGGAGAACCAACGCTGGCGGGCCTGGATTTACGGAATAGAGACAACGCATGATGTATTTCGGAAAACATGCAGTGGCGGTTGTAGAAGACTGCGGGACGTGGATATGGGGAAAAACTATTATTGCCAAGCATATAAAGCGTTTTTTTATAAATGTCTGCCTTGGATGCAGCAAATAGCATACATTTGTTCAAGCATATAGTGGATGCAATGGATGAAATATTAAGAAAGTACAGAACAAAAGTTCGGTTTTGCTCTGTACTTTCTTTTCATGTTCTGCTATAATCATGTATGATTAAACGCATACTAGTACATCGACCATTAAATAAATACTATATTAAACGGACCCAGCTTCCTC
>F42_Fallow_Deer__coassemble_352_pt1 | contig 26583 bp, 28 predicted proteins | sample F42_Fallow_Deer__metabat2_low_PE_003 | metagenome-assembled genome bin F42_Fallow_Deer
AGAGGAAGCTGGGTCCGTTTAATATAGTATTTATTTAATGGTCGATGTACTAGATACTTAAGTCAACATTATGTAAACTCATTTCCTATTTTATTAGCCCGCAAAGTATCCCTACGTCAAAAGTTTGCTGTAGGATACCGAATTTAGAAAAATCCGGTATCTCACGCCTCAGTTTTCTTGCATGGATACTTTCACCACAGTTTCAGTTGACATAACTCCGTCTTTCAGTATCTCCCAATGCATTTATTTCGTATAGATACTCTCGCTCAGAAAAACCTCTATTTCTCCCCTATCTTGAACTACATAATTTCAAAGATTTCTCATCGCCAAGGGTATATAGGGAATTTTGAAATTCCCCGCCCTGGAACCTACGCATTTTCGCAACTTTTCGCTCTCCCAGGGCAATCATAAGAAAAGTATAACCTGCCGCCCCGCTTTTCACTTGAACCGGGGCAAGGTCTCAGCATAATTTTACCATCACCCTGCGACGCCAAAAAACAACTAAAAATCCACCTTTTTCACACCTTACCGGGGTGGTGGATGCACAAAAATTCACCCATACCCCTCCGGGCATCTCGGTGGACCCGTGCTACGCACTCTCCCGCCGCTTCGCGGCTGTCCACCTCGATGTGAATGCGCACTAGCTCATTGTCAGACGCACTGCGTGCTTGCTTGCGCTTCCGCACTACTGCTAATGGGCTCTGGTGAAAAGCGTACATAGAAAGCAGAAAAACAAATGCCGGCTGGACGCCGGCACTTGTTTTGTTCCTCTATTCCCCCTCGCATGCCCGTAATCCGAAAATCAAATATCTGCTTCACAGCTGCTTGATTTTCAGGCTTTCTCGTTCTTAGTAAGCTCGACCCCAGTATACCATCTTTTTTGCTGGGCGTCCGCAGCATACGCAGGTGTCTGAGATCTCCTCCTGTGCAAAAGGCATACATCTACTGGTTACACTTAACTTTTCTTTGATTACGTCTTCACAGGTCTGTTCGCCACACCACATAGCCTTTACAAAGCCGGTCTTCTCTGCGAAGATTCTCTGGAACTCGTCAAAGTTCTTTGCTACATAGGTGTGCTCGTCTCTGTGAGCTCTTGCTCTCTCCAGCATTTCAACCTGCATGGTCTCTAAGATTTCACCCACCTTAGCTTCTAAATCACCTAAAGCCACCTCAATCTTCTCTCTGGTATCACGGCGTACAATGACACACTTACCAGCCTCGATATCCTTGGGGCCAATTTCTACACGCACGGGATATCCTCTCATCTCAGCCTCTGCAAACTTAAATCCAGGGCTCTTATCGGAATCATCCACCTTCACACGGAAATTAGACTTCAGTAAATCCCTTAACTCATAGGCCTTGTCTAAAACGCCTTCCTTCTTCTGCATAATCGGAACGATGCATACCTGAGTAGGTGCTACTCTTGGAGGAAGTACCAGACCTTCGTTATCACCGTGTACCATGATGATGGCACCGATTAATCTGGTGGTCATACCCCATGAGGTCTGATGTACATGCTTTAAGGTGTTGTCCTTATCCGTAAACTGGATGCCGAATGCCTTCGCAAAGCCATCGCCGAAGTTGTGACTGGTACCGGACTGAAGTGCCTTGCCATCATGCATTAATGCCTCGATGGTGTAGGTTGCAAGTGCACCTGCGAATTTCTCCTTCTCGGTCTTCTGCCCCTTGATTACAGGGATTGCAAGCACCTGCTCACAGAAGTCAGCATATACGTTTAACATCTGTACAGTTCTAGCCTCAGCATCCTCAGCAGTTGCATGAGCGGTGTGGCCTTCCTGCCATAAGAACTCTCTGGAACGAAGGAACGGTCTGGTCTCCTTCTCCCAACGAACTACGCTACACCACTGGTTATAAACCTTTGGAAGGTCTCTGTAGGACTGAATATCGTTTGCATAAAAATCGCAGAATAAGGTCTCAGAAGTAGGTCTTACACAAAGTCTCTCCTGAAGAGGCTGTAATCCGCCATGGGTAACCCATGCTACTTCCGGTGCAAAACCCTCTACATGATCCTTTTCCTTCTGAAGAAGTGACTCAGGAATAAACATAGGAAGGTATACATTCTCTACTCCGGTCTCTTTAAATCTTGCATCTAACTGCTTCTGGATAAGCTCCCAAATCGCATATCCTGCCGGTTTGATAACCATACATCCCTTAACGCTGGTGTAATCCACCAGCTCTGCCTTTTTTACTACGTCGGTGTACCACTGTGCGAAATCCACATCCATGGAAGTAATCGCTTCCACCATTTTCTTGTTGTCTGCCATAATTTTTCCTCCTTACAAATACATTTCCGTGTATAAGCAGATTCGAAATGCCAAGGCATTTCTCATTCGTGTTACTCGTCATAGTATCGGGTATATGTACCAACATACATGTATGTGTCCATATACCCGACACCATGACTCTGCTTATACACGAAAAACGCCGAGCCTTCCATCCCTAAAAGGGACCGAAGACTCGGCGGTACCACCCTAATTAACCTGCTGCCTATGCAACACGTTCTCTTTCACACCGTTAACGCCGGCATACGTCATGCTTTGTCACATGATGCTCCAAGGTAGGTTCAAGACAGCTCATATAAGGACTCTCACCAAATGTCCTCTCTCTGGAATACTCACTATTCTCTACTAGTCCTCTTCATTGCGAATCAATTATTTTTCCCTATCATAGTGCAACAACGTACACTTTGTCAAGATAATTCGCATTAGAGTACTTCTTAAATCTGTTCTTACATCTGCATTTAGAGCATATTCGCAAAGTCGCCGCTTTGCAGCTTTCCTTTTGCTCATAATGGCTCTTCGCCATATAGATATGCCAAGATAGCCCTCTGCAAGTAAACTTTCAAGGTCTGTCTTGGCAAATCTACATTGCTCTAAATGCGGATTACGTTATATCCTTCCCATGTCTCGCCGGGCTTTGCCACCTGTGTGTAAGGCCTCTCTGCCAAGGTGCCGTCATATCCCTCATAATCGCAGATTCCATACCATGGCTCCAGGCACACGTAACCGGCTTTCTCATCGGGATGGCTCCAGATGCCCCATACCGGTGCATTACACTCTACACGTACATACTCTTCGCCATTTTTATCGAGGAGAGCCGCTGCTGTAATGCCCTCACCATCAAAAATCAGCGCATCCTTCTCAAACATTTCCTTGGTAATTACAAAGCTTCCATTCTTCAAATCAATGATTCGCAGCTCATCTGTCACCAGTCCCTTGTCATCAAGAGTCAGACTGAAAATCATGCTCTTATGCTCCGCACCGTACAGCTTCACATACTGACCATTGCGAAGTCCTTCTTTTCCAGCCTGAGGACAGGCAAATGCCGCATGACCACCTATTGAGAAATACATATCCCCATCCCCGGTATTCTTCACATACCAGTTCTCACGGATTGCATTGTCCAAAAGCACGTACTCAATATCCAGCTCAAAGTGGAACGGGTACTTTGCGTAAGTTTCCTCTGTGTCAACAAAACGGAACACGACCCTATCCTCTTCCTGCACAGCTACCTCATATTCCACACGCTGACCAAAACCATGCTTGTCCGCAGGATATGTCACACCCTCATGAACAAACCTTTCATCCTGTAGCTTTCCGATAAAAGGAAATAAAAATGGTGCGGTCTTTCCCCAGAACGCAGGGTCAGCCCCCCACATTATTTCCCGATTATTCTCCTTCTTTACCAGCGATTTTATCTCTGCTCCAAAGCTTTCCAGCTCTACTTTCACTGTATCATTTTCTAAAAAAATCCTCATACCTATTTCTCCACAAAATGCTTAACCTTGTCTGCATATGCCAGCCCTATCTCACGTCCCAAATCATACACCTGCTGCAATTCCTTGGGGTCATGGCTCATTCTTCCGATGGGAAGCTTTTCCTTGGGACGGATTACCAAAAGCTCTCCTTCCTTTTCCCGTTTCTCAATATAACGGCTTGTCTCATTGTAGACTACATGTCTATTTTTCATAGCCTCTAAAACCTGCGGATACTTACGAAGAGCCAGCTTCATCAAAGGAAGTAATTTATTTTCCGTTTTCTGATAGCCTTTGGGCTGCGTCAGAATCACTACATTACGATCATAGCCAATGCTTTCAAAGTACTTCACCGGTACCGAATCCGAAATACCGCCGTCCAAGAGTTTTAGTCCCTCAACCTCCACAATCTTGGACACCATAGGCATGGATGCAGATGCCCGAAACCACTCTAAGGCGGTATCGTCGATCTTATCCAGTCTGCGATAAACTGCTTTTCCCGTGGTCACATCCGTACCCACCACATAGAATTCCATAGGATTGGTGTCATAGGCTTGGCTGTCTACCTTATCCAGCTCATATGGCAAATCATAATAACAGAGCTTCGTCTCAAATAAATCTCCGCTCTTTAACAGGGAACGAATGGTTCCATAGCGAGGGTCTTTGCAGAATTTTAAATTGTATCGGAGCACACGCCCGGGCTGTTTTGACTTATAGTTGCTGCCAAAGGCCGCACCTGCGGAAACCCCAATTCCACCATCAAATTCAATTCCCTGCTCCATAAAAACATCAATCACTCCGGCGGTAAAAAGACCACGCATGGCTCCGCCTTCCATAATCAGTCCTGTCTTCACTTAAAGTCCCCTTATATATTAATCCCACATATTATACACTTTTTTATTTGAAAATGGTAGTCCCAAGTGTTCCACTTTCTGCTATAATCTGTGTAGACTTACGCAGTCTGCTTGTGGCTTCGCAACATATGCTGCTCAAGCATACTTGACTGCTCACACATTTATGAGGCTGTAATTATGGAACGCAAACTAGTTTATAATATAACCGACACCGATGCGGGATTGACAATTAGAGAATATTTGCAGAAAAAAGGGTACTCTGCCCAGACCATCAAGGAGCTTAAGAAGATGGAGCGGAGTATTCTTATTAATGGCGAATGGGAATATGTGCGCCATAGGCTGACTGTCGGCGAAGAGTTAGTAATTCATATTCAGGAGGAAGCCTCTTCGGAGAAAATTCCTCCGGTAAAGCTGAATTTTGAGATAGTGTATGAGGATGAAGATATCATGGTGGTAAATAAGCCTGCGGATATGCCTATTCATCCGTCGTTGAATAACTACTACAATTCTCTGGCAAACGGGCTGGCTTACTATTTTGAGCAGCAGGGAAAGCCTTTCGTTTTCCGCTGCGTGAACCGTCTGGACCGAGATACCTCCGGCCTTACCATCGTTGCAAAGCATATGCTCAGTGCCGGTATCCTTTCCCAGCAGGTTGCAAATCGCCACATTCATAGGGAGTACCTTGCCATCGTCCGTGGTGTCCCCTCGCCGGCGGAAGGTACTATTGATGCGCCCATTGCCCGCAAGGAAGCCTCTGTGATTGAGCGAGTAGTAGACCTCGAAAAAGGTGACAGAGCTGTCACTCATTACAAAACCATTCAAACGAAAAACGGGCACAGCCTTTTATCCATTCACTTGGAAACAGGCCGCACCCATCAGATACGTGTTCATATGAAGTATATCGGATGTCCCCTGATTGGAGACTATTTATACAACCCAGACATGGAAAATATGTCCCGCCAGGCACTGCATTCCCATCGTCTGGTATTCACTCACCCCATCACCGGAAAAACCATGGACTTTACTGCACCTCTGCCGGAGGATATGGCGCAACTTTTTTAAAGCTTTATCCCTTCCGCAATGCGTACGCAACACTCTTTGGCAAACATCTCATAGGTGTCTACCGTCACATCATAATCGCTCTGAGGATACAAATACTCGTAGAATGCCTCGGCTCCGCAGAGGCATCTGTTTCCCTGCTGTCTCCAAATATATATTCCATATTTCCCTCTATTCTCCTCATTTTGGACATAAAGAGCGCATATTCCTCAAACCATGTCCAAAATACACGTCTTATTCTGTGCATCATTATCATTATGTTAACCATTTTAGACTGTTTTGGACATACATCATCTTAACTCTTTGATAATGTCCAAATAATATCCTTTTTTTGGACAGAAAACCTCCAAATCTCCTATCCATGTCCAATCAATTTACATAGCTTTTTCATATAGCCCATAAAGCACTTGTATTACAATATCTCATAATCATATAAATCCGTTCTTACATCTCCCCAGACCTGTACTTCAACATAACCATATTTCTCATTCATTTCTTTCACAAAATCCTCTGCGGTACCTTTATACCCCTCCAGTAGCTCCATAAGTATTCCTTTGGTAATCAAAGTGAACCCTCCATCCCTTTTCCGGACAGACATACTGTCACCATAAGTAAAGCTAATCTGTTCATCCGGTATCAGGTCAAGGGGAACCTTAGTAATAATCCCTTCACCAAACCACTCATATAGATATTCACTCCCTTGCAGCACAAAGGATAAAGGATGCTCATACTTCGCCATACCACCTTGACGCATAAGTTCCTTATACAGAAGCGAATCAGTTTCCAAACGCTCCCAATAGTAATTATCAAAATCCGCAAAGCGATAAAATGCCGTAGTTTCCTTATTCTGCTCCGCTAGTTTATTTGCCAAAGCAAATGCTTCCTCTTTCGGTAAGCGCATAATATTCTTAAGTGGTTCACAATTTTTGTGACAATAATTCACAATATACAGCTCACTCATATTCATACTCCCTACAAGAAAAGTCCGAACCTTTCGATTCAGACTCCACTCTTAACCTTCAATAGCTGCCTTTAACATATTTTCTGAAATCTGGCTTACGCTCTTGGTATCTTCGATAACAAGCTGCAGATTCTCTTTATACTTGTCCATTGCCTCTGAAATGGATTCTACCGCTTCCCGGTTTTCCTCGGAGTGATCGCTCATCTCAGAAATCTTATCTTTGAGTTCACCAAAGATTTGTTCCACACCCTGAATATTGTCATTCTGCTCATCAATATCATGATACAATTTATCAAAACGCTCTGTTAAGCTGCCGAACTTCTCCTGCAATTCTTTCAGGGAATCTAAGGAACCATCCACTGCCTGAGTACTTTCCTGCAGCTGGGTGGTGGTCTCGTTTACCTGCTCCTGCATCAAGCGGAGCACTGCATCTACCTTCTTAGAGCATTCGGTACTGTCGATAGCCAAATCCTGTACTTTGGACGCAACCACCGCAAACCCTGCACCGGACTTACCGGCTCTCGCCGCCTCAATAGACGCATTCAGTGCAAGCATAGTGGTACTGGATGCAATCTTGTTCATTTCTTCCAATACTCCAAAAATCTCTGTCATCTGACCTTCCAGCGTTGCGAAAACATCATTGGCAGAGGATATAGCATTCTGAACAATGGCCATCTGCTCACTCATTTCCTCCAGACTGACACTGCTTTCCTTAATTGCCGTCTCGCATCCGTTAACCTCCGTATTTAAGGAACCAATCTGCTGTTCCGTAGCCTGAATACGGTCACGTACCTCATCACAGGAGGCCACCACCTCCTGAGTTCCCTGAGAAATACCCATAGAACCTCTGCGAAGCCCGTCCGTCTCCTTTACAAGCTGCTCGTTAACCTCCTCCAGCTCCTCGTATCTGCTTACGGTGGTCTGCATGCCCTTCTGCAATTCTTCACCCACATTCTTCATAGATGCGGTCAATTTTTCTGCTTCTTCCGCTCTGGTCTCACTGACCTGAATAAATGCTTTTCCGCGATTTACCAGAAGGTACATCATCGCTGCTGCCAAAGTAAATACCACCAGGCAGGTAATAAACTGGCCGGTACTCTCCACCTTTTCTGGATGCAAGAAAAACTGAATTACCAATAAAACCGGCGTCACAAAAAGCTGCACTTTTGTAATCCTCGGCTCCATATATAATCCTGAGATTCCCATGACTGCCAGATACAGGCTATAATCATCGCTATAGTACTCACCACTATTTATACTAACCAAAAAGACCAATAGCACCAGACTGACAGATACTACCAGCTGCTTTCTTTCCGCAGGCGCATTTGTCTTCTTCATCAGAAAAACAATGCCGGCAAATACCGCCAGACAAATACCAATAATTACTGCTCCACTGGCTACTCCTCCCACCAGATTCTTAATTAGATAAACCGGTGCCACGATATATACCAGAATCAACATCAGTTTATAAATAGCTTCCTTACGCATTGGTGCTTTTTGATTTGATGTTTTCACTTGTAAGTCCCCCATAAAAATATGCAATATAGTACTAATGTACTCCTATTGCATATCTTTTTCAATATTTTGGGACTATTTTTCAGTAAAATCTGCTTTTAACCAGACAGTAAATCTGGTTCCGATATCCGGGCTGGACAGCACCTCAATTTTTCCCTCATGAGCATCTACAATCCACTTTGCAATGGAAAGCCCCAGTCCGGAGCCACCGGTGTTGCCATTTCGCGCCTTATCCGAACGATAGAAGGGTTCAAAGATATGTACCACATCCTCACCTTTCATACCGATGCCCTCATCCTGCACCACATAACACACATTGTCGCCCTGTGTCTTAACCCGGAAACTGATCGTGGCACCTTTCACGGAATACTTCGCTGCATTCTGTACAAAAATACGCACCGATTGCTTTATCATTGCCACATCTCCTCGCATCATTGCAGGAGGATTCATTATTTTTCCATCTTCATTTATCGCACTTCCCCAATCATTTACAAACTCGTAACGATGTTCCTCATCAATCATCAGAGACTCTTCCCACACCTCGTGGATTACCTCATTTAAATCAAAGGTGGAATAGTGCAGTGTATTCTTACCGTTCTCCCCTCTTGCCAGGAAAAGCAGCTGCTCCACCAGCTCCTTCATATGCTCGGACTCATGCTTCAAAGCCTCGATGGACTCCTCCAAAATGCTTTCGTCCTCCTTCCCCCAGCGGTCCAGCATATTTACATATCCTTGGATTACGGCAATGGGCGTCCTAAGCTCATGGGAAGCATCGGACACAAATCTTGCCTGTTTTTTCTGGCTCTCCCGCATACGGTAGATTAAGTTATTAAGTGCTACCTCAATACTTGCCAAGTCCTTATCTCCCGTAGAAATCTTGGCATCCGGCGAATTGGGCGAAATACTTTCAATGGCCTGCTCCAGACTTTCAAACTTGGAGGAATCCAGTGGCAGGGAACTGAGCTTCTCCGCCTTAATCGCCAGGTCATTTAACGGCTTTAATTTTCTACGGATCTCACCAGTCTCAAATAAAGCTCCGACTAAATCAATTCCCTGTATCACCAGAAGGATACAAAAGGGCAGTGCCACATAATCTATAAATTGATACATCTGATAATGATATACTTCCCCATGGGAATCCTCCATAATCAGCACCAGCTCCTTATAAGTCTCGCCAGTCTCAAACTCTACCTGCTCAATTTCCCGCATTTCCGGAATCTGATCCACTCTCCACTTGAAAAAAGCTCCTCCGATTAGTGCTGCAATCACAATATCCAGACAGATGGTTCCCCAAAACCTCTTAAGCCAGAAGCTCATATTGATTCTTCTGGCAATAGATGTCATCTTACTATTTACACTCATACTAACTTTCCTTAATAACATAGCCCACGCCACGCACCGTATGTATCAGTTTGATGCCGTAGCGGTCATCGATTTTCGTTCTCAGGTATCTGATGTACACATCAATGATATTGGTTTCTCCGATGTAATCATATCCGCATACCTCATTCATCAGCTTTTCCCTGTCCAGAACAATATTTTTGTTCTTCATAAGCATGCGCAGAAGCTCAAACTCCCTGTTGGTCAGCTCAATGGAATCTCCATTTACCTTCACCTCATAACGGTCCTCGTCCAGCGTTACCCCCTTAATGGTCAGGGTATGGGTAGCCACTTCTACCGGTCCTCGCTTTTTCAACGCTACACGGATTCTGGCAAGAAGCTCCTCTATAGCAAATGGCTTCGTAATATAATCATCTGCCCCTGCATCCAGTCCCGATACCTTATCCATCACCGCATCCCGGGCAGTCAGCATGATAACAGGCACATCCTTCTCCAGACGAATTCGGCGAAGTACCTCCAGCCCGTTCAATCCCGGCAGCATCACATCCAGCAAAATCAAATCAAAATGGCCGGAGAGGGCCTTTTCCAGCCCCTCTCTGCCATCAAATGCTTTCTCTACTTCATTCCCCTCATGCTTCAGCTCCAGTTCCACGAAACGAGCAATTTTCTCTTCATCCTCGATAATTAAAATACGATTTGCCATAACCCTTTTATCCTTAATATGTACCTTTATTTATTCTGAAAGTCGTTCTTAATATTTCCACAGGTCTCAGACGCCTTCTCACAAATCTGATTTAGGTTAATGGTTGCGGTATCCATCCCCTGAAAATAATGCTTACAATCGCGGAAAAGACCTACGTTTAAAAGAATTGCAAAGAACCAGAATGCAATCAACAGTGCCAGCACAAGTGCAAGTGCAGGTACCTTCAAAATCATCTTCTCGTTTTTGGTCACGCAGAAATCAATCTCCACAGATTTCTGAACCATACGTCCACACCATTTACCGAACTTATTTAGCATCTCACCAAATGAGGTTCTCTGACAAGAATCCTCGTAGCTCTTCTGCGCCTGCTCAAACTCCTGAGACGTATCAGTTCCAGAAGAAGTGGTATAACTTGCCGTGCTTCCTACATTTACCTTCCCCTGTCTCTCTAAGTAAATCATGGCATCCAGCATATCATAATTACATGCCTCCATGGCTTCCTTAGCTTCCTCAAATGATACATTTGCCTTTGCTCTTAACATTTCCACTTTTTCAAATTTTTCCATTTTCTTTATCCCTTTCTGATTTTAACTTTATGATCTTAGTTTTGTTTGCTTCAGCTGATGGTTATATAATACAGCCGCAAAATTAATCTAAAATGTGGGAAAGATTAAAATCAGATTAATTCAGAGCCATGCACGTCAAATTCAAGGCTGCACGTCAAGCTCGCTTGTAAGGGCAGCCTTTGAATTTGAAGTATTTGGCGAGAGCCAAATGATGAGCAAAAGGAAAGCTGCGTAGCAGCGATTTTGCGAATCGCGGCTCTGAATCGATTCGCAGCTCAAATGCTCCCAGCAGCGATTTTGCGAATCGCGGCTCTGTGCTATTTATACTTCACCCCCACCACATAAAATGGCACAAATAAGCTAATCAAAAACACCGGCATAGCGATAGCGAAAAATAACATCACTCCATTCACCACCAACGCATCAAAGATAACACACGCTGCCGGGCACACGGCTAATACTATCACTGACCACATCCAGCCCGCCCTAATCATGTGGGGCCAATTTCTATTATTAAAGTGCACACCGGGAAGATTCATACGAAAGAATCCGTCGCTAAAACTATCCACCTTATATTCATCATAATAGGCCGGAAGCTTCTCCTTTGCTCCAAAGGTAAACCATGCCCCAAACACAACTGCCAGAAGCCCAAAGGTTAAACCGCATATCCAGAAGGTATCCATGCGCCATTTTAACACATATGCAATACCAATCTCCAATGCACAAAGTACCACTGCCATAAAATATAAAATAATCCGATTCTTTTTCCGAATATAACGATTCTTCACTTCCTGCTCTGAAACCTGCAATGCCTTCTGCACCACACTTTCCACCTGCTCCACATTCAGAAGTGCATCCGGCTCATGCCTCTTGCATTCCAAAAGCTCCGTCACAGACACCCCCAAAAGCTCACCCAACGGCACCAGCATGGAGATATCCGGCATCCCCTTACCGCACTCCCATTTACTCACTGTCTTATCCGATACATACAGCTTATCTGCCAGTTCTTTCTGCGTCAAGCCCTTCTCTTTTCTCAGCTCCAATATAAATTTTCCAAATTGCTCTTTATCCATTTCAAACATAATTACCCTCCTATCAGCTTTTCTTTCAGTATATGAAGCTGACGCAAAAAGCACAATCTACGGTGGGTAGAGTCCCCCACAAAGCCCTATTTTCTGGCAACCACTCTGAAAATATGCCAATGCTTCGGCTGCGGCTGTCCATCCTCTCCACAGCAAGTGCCATCCCACTCTTCTTCGTCCATAGTAATAATCGCAAAGTCATGGAATAGCTTCTCTACCTGCATCGCCGTATGAAATGTCCTTTCCTCGTACATGCACTTTGCCCAATCATCCCGATTCCCAAAGAATACTCCTGAAAAGACTCCACCCTGCTTTATTCCATGCACTATTTTCGTCCACATGGTTCCAAAAGCTTTCGGATTACAAAATGGTAAACTGAAATTAGCGATAATACAGTCTGCTGGCTGCTCTATATGCAGCTGCTCAAAGGTCATCTCTTGAATCTCCAAATTATGTTGTAGTTCTGTCGGCATCTCCACTCTGACTGCACTTAGGTATTCCGTGTGAGCGTCAATTGCAAGAACCTTCCATCCCTTCTGCAAAAAGTACATGACATCCATTCCTGCACCACAGCCCAAATCAATCACCTGACCACGCATCTCTCCAAACTGCTTCGCCGCCAGGACCGCGGTCTGACTTGGCGGATTATCTTTGGTGGAAGCATGATATGTGAACCATTGATTCTCCATTGCTATACCTCTCCTATTCATAATACCTTCTCATCTCATCTTTCATTGCACGCCAGACACCCTGTGGTACGGCAGCCTTTATATGCTCTACAATAATATCAAAATCCTCTGACTCCACACCATATCCGCCGGAGCCAATACGCTCATCTCCATCATAATAATACAGATACTCGTAATCTACCGTTCCCTCGGCTGTCTCCGAATTTTCTGTCACACCCGCCACTTCCGCAAAATCATATATCTTTCTATCCTTGATAAGCGGTTCTAAATTGTCATATTTTAAGTAAAATGAGAAGACCTGATTAAATACCTTTCCGGTAGACTCATTAGGAAAAATGGTCACAACTCCGATTCCGTAATCATATATCTTTACATTGTAGGTATATGTTTCATCCTTGTCTGCGGGAACATAATAGTATTCATAATAACGTTCATCCTCCGGCAACATCACATAATCCATACTATAACCATCTTCATTTAACATCAGCTCCGAGGTGTACTTAACATCATCAACACCTCTTCCACCATCCTCGCCATCGGAATCTATCCCACTAGTCATTACAATCAAAACACATATCAACGCACCAAAGCCCATAACTGCATATGGTTCCATACTGTCCTTGTGGGATATATTCTTAGGAAACTCCGTACCAATCCCTTTATCTTTCTCTTCCAGAAAAACCGCGCAGGAATCCTCCATGCTCAGCACCTGATGAATTCGCTTATAAGCAGTTTCCTGCGTCCAGCAGCTATCCTCGTGATTGTTGTAATAATCTATGTAGAGTGGAAGAATGGTTTCGATATCCTCCACTGTCATTATTTTGTAGGTCATATGTTCCAATCCTTCTACATATTTTTTTCACAAAATTCCTGTATAATATCCAGTACTTTACTATCATAAAAGACTGCTCCACCATGCGCACGACAATCTTCTAATTCATAATAGGAAACTTTATGATGCGTGGCTTCCAGCTTCTCATACAATGTTCGGCTATTCTCCACGGAAACCACTGGATCGTATTCGCTATGGATTAGCAATACCGATGGAATCTGGACATTTTCTGTGATATACATGATGCAGGACGCCTCCTCTGCAAGGTCTTCATTGCCTTCAATCTTATCCACTCCAAGAAGTACAGCAGATGGACGAATCTGCATCCATGGTGGAAGGGATACCTCCGCGCAGATAAGCAAATCTGTAGAGCCAGATTCTAAAATGACTCCTGCAATCTTCGGGAGCCGTTCACATAATCCATGCGCACTGAAAAGTACCGACATCATTGCAACATGTGCACGTATTCCCCACTGTTTTCATCTATTTCACAAAACTGTAAACGCTGAGAAATCAGCAAATCTAGATCATCTATTGTTGCAAAACGGTAATTCATCCTTCTTACTCCCTTTCACAATTCCAGCGTCACCCTCTCTGTCCATGCTTTAAGTACGCCTAACTGTTCCGATGTATGAAACCAATGCTCACCATCACTCACAACCGTCTAACCACATTGGAACCTTTCACAAAAACTTTTCACTGTATCCAGTGTGGTTAGATTATCTCTAGAGCCATATAAAATCACTGTCCCCGGATTCCATGTTCTCACCGGATAATCCTTGGCGTAGCAGTATTCCTGCCAGCAAAGCGTCTGCCCAAAATCTGTCTTGATAAACTCCTTTTTCTCTAATTCAGCAGGAGACACTCCTGCCCAGTTCATCATATCCTCGCACAACTTCTGCATATCAAGTATAGGGGAAACCAACTGCACATTATCAAAGCACTCCCCCTGATAGCTCATCATGGAAAAATATGCCCCTATACTATGCGTCCGCAATGACACATGACGCCAATGTTCTCGAGCATATTTTAAAAGCATCCTCAGCTCCGGCACAACATTCCACGCATAGAAAGTGTTCTCCTCAGCCTTTCTTTCTCCGTGCTCCGGAAGGTCTATTGACAGCACCTGCCACCCTTTCCCATTCACTACCTCTGCAAAACTTTCTGCCGCTTCCTTAGAACTGTGCTGTCCATGCACATACAGATAAACGCCCTTTGCCGGTTGCCCGTACAAAGTGGCGGGGATATTTTCTATGTTAAATTGTTTTTTCATATCTCCCCCTATTTCTCCCCAATCTTTATACTATCTAGATATGTATCTGAAACTCTTTAAAATCATACTTGCCACTTCCCTGCACCAACAGTCCCTTGTCCTCCAACATCTGAAAACCATCCTTAATCTTCCCTACAAAATCCGGCAAAATATTCAACTCATGATGCCCTGGCAAGACACGCTTCACTTCCAGCTGACCCACTTTCTTTACGGACTCGTAAAACAATTCTGGGTCTGTAGAGGGATAAAACGCATCCAGACAGCCCTTATATATCAGGTCGCCTGAATACAAATACTTCCTTTCCGGCTCATAAAAGCAGACATGCCCCGGTGAATGTCCCGGAGTGTGAATCACCACAAGTTCCCGATTCCCCAAGTCAAGGCACTGTCCATCATACAAAACTTGCTGTGGCTCCCCTTGATAAATTCGGTAATCCTCTACATCAAAATCTTCTGGAAAATCACAAGGTTTTCTTAGCAGATTGTTCTTCACCGCCGCTAATGGCAAAGGAAAGCTCCCTGAAAGCCATTCCTCTTCTTCGTGAAATACAGCGATATTGTCAAACTGTGCATGTCCGCCGATATGATCCCAATGCACATGAGTGGTCACCACCATCACAGGAAGTGCTGTCAAGCTCTTCACAACGCTCCCGATATCCGCTACACCCAGCCCCGTATCAATCAGTACCGCCGAGTTTTCGCCGCATACCAGATAAGCGTGTGTTTCTTCCCAGTGTTTGTACTCGCTTATTGCATACGTATCATTATCAATTCTCTCTACTGTAAACCATTTTTCCACAATATCTCAAAATCCTTTTCAAACGCCTGATAATCAAACTTTCCCTTTGTCTTCACTTTCTTCACGGCTTTCAAAACAGCATCTTTCACCAACAAAATCTTTCCTTCGCTATCCGCATGATAATAGTCCTCATAATTAATTCGTACAGTAATACTAGCACAACTGTTGTGACATCGAAATCCCACAGATTCTTTCCATGCACCACTCTCGTATATCTCCTGTGGTGCAACAACAGGTATAATCCCAATGATATGTAGAACTTCACTATATTCTTTATCCTTGAAATAACGATATGCCTCCCTACAAAACCGATACACCTCATCATCGATTTCATAATAGTCCTTAAAGTATGCCGGTGAATTTATGTTTAATTCCATATACTCTATTTCATCCTCCCTGCCATCTTCACCAGACGTGGTCTGTTGTATCTCTGCATCATTACAAATGTCAAATCCACACATGCAGCACCTATGGACGTAAGCAAAAATACCATAAAGGAGCCAAACCATATCACTGCAACCAATGGTAAAAAGCTCAATACAGCAATAATCTCATGCACAATCTCCGCCTGGCAGGTAGCCTGTATAATTTCCTCCAAGCTCTTTTCTTTCACTGAAAAAAGAGAGGGATCATAAGTCGGCATCTTGCCCTTCCACTTCTTCACACCAAGCTTTTCATAAAGCTTCTTCTCAAATGGACGCATCTGATACCATCGATTTTGATAATCTGCATGGTTCTCCATGATTCGATTGACCACGCCGCCCACTGCCAGTCGCATCACAAAATGATATGCGATGGTTCCCGCGGTAATCGCCAACGAGAGCAGAAGCCCTATATTCATTTTCTGATAAAGTACAGTTAGAATAAGTGTTGCAAGCACACTTACTACGGCAATTGATTTCATCATTTTTGCCATTCGTAACACCTCCCTTACCCCAATAAGTTGTGATTCTCCTCCACCAAGAATCTATCAAAATCACTTTCGTACAACCTATCTTGTACAATTCGATACTTCTCAAACTCCATCTCCGCATGAGCCTTGGCAATTTCTGCGGTTATTTTTCCACTATCCTGCAGAACTTCCCTGTCATCCGCTGCCAGAAAGATATCCAATCGCTTCACCCAATCCTCCATAGTCATAGGGATCTTTCTACGTGCCCTATCCTCTGCCAAATCCAGATATGCAGTAACAATACGATTCAAGGAAAATATCTCATCCTCTGTCAGATAATTCTTCGCAACAATCACATCACTCTTCACAATCTTTCCACTCGGCGCAGCCTTCCAACTGGTAAGACCCATATTCGGCTTTTCTGCGCTTGCCCTGTCATAGATAACCTCTGCCACTGTCTGTCCATGAACTGCATAATGCATTTTGTTCTGCACCTTTGCGAAGAAATCTTTTGTGGTCTTGGCATTCCTGTCATAGTCCAGAGAAGTAGCATAAATATCTGTTATTTTCTGGTAAAACTTTCTCTCAGACATACGGATTTCACGAATCTTCTCAAGCTGCTCTTCAAAATATTTTTCCGTTAGAACAGTTCCCCCATTTTTAAGGCGTTCCTGGTCCATAACCCAGCCTTTGATGGTGTAATCCTTCACGATGGTATTTGCCCACTTTCGGAATTGAACTGCACGTTGATTATTCACTTTAAAGCCTACTGCGATTATCATTTGAAGGTTGTAATGATTCGCATTATACATCTTCCCATCAGAAGCAGTTATTAAGTATTTCTTAATAACTGAATCTTCCTCTAGTTCACTATCTTCAAATACCTTTTTAATATGCTGATTGATTGCTGACACGCTTACATCATACAACACCGCCATCATCTTCTGCGTCAGCCAGATATTCTCTTCCTCATACCGCATTTCAATACTCTGCTCATCACTCCCCGTAGATGCAACAAAGGTCAAATATTCCGCTGCGCTGGAGCGAATGGTAATTTCCTTTTTCTTTTTCGGCATTTATTTCACCTCTTAAAACTATACTGATTAATCATTCTCAATATAATCATATCACCTTGCCCTCTTTTTTACAATAAAACAGCGAGGCCAACACCAGCCCCGCTGCAACTCTTTATGCTCCCTATCTCCGCTCTTCCAGATAAATCCCCACTCTGCTTTGCAGGTTATGCACCGTTCCTTCCACTTCATTGATCTCCGAAGTCAGATTCCCAACCTCCTCAAATACAATGTCATAAATCAAGTCATTTCGTAAATCATTGGAAAAGGACACGCCGTCAATCAATTCTCTAAGCAGTTCCAAATCTTCTTCCGTAGCAGCATACACCTCAAAGCTGACTCCAAAGCCTTCCCCGGAATACCGAGGTTTCTCAATAGGGTTGCCTATCCTTTGAAGAAAAATACTGCAAAGACGTACTCCGCGTTCCCCGGGCCTGCTCCTCATCTGCGTAATAATCCAGATTCCGTTCCAGCACCGGCGTAGTTATTAAAGCCTTCGCCCATATCTCTATATCTGCAACATATTTTCCGCTCAGAATCTCCATGCCGCCACAGCTTCGCACAATATCCATGTACTCTGCCACTGTCCATGACATAGTATCGACGTCTATAAAATTCTCTTCCATTCCCAGAAGTAAATCTACAGAAAACTCCTGCGGAATCGTATAGAGCACCTGCTCATAGGTATTCGCCTTCAATACACTCTGTACAAAATGCGCCTCCTCCTACATGTTCTTCCGACTTTGTGTGCTTTATCAGTTTTCTGCAATCGTCCAGATATATGACACTATTGTCGGTCGCTCTGAAGCACAGCAAATCCTCTGGCTTCACGATTACCTTTTCATATTTCAGAAAGCTTTCCTTCTGCCCAGCTCTCCAGAAAAACAGCTCATTTCCCGTGTAATAACAGATATTTCCCTGCTCATCCAATCCCAAAGCCTGTACATCTTCGCATGACACTTCTGTCATTTCCTCCACATGCACATTCTCTGTATCAAGATAATATACGGTTCCTTTTCCGTTTTCATCCTTTCCGATAAACTGAAGCTGTCCTTGAGGATTCCACAAATAATCATAGGTCATATCTTCCGGCAAAGCCACTGTTTTCTCTATACTGCCGGACTTGGGAATAATGTACAGCTGTGGGCTTTCTCCATCCACCAGATACAACGTATCTTTTTCATCCACCTGCATGTAGTATTCATGCAAAGAATTTTCACTAAGCATTTTTATCACCGCAGACGTGGGAACATCTGTTAAAGAATAGATACGACCACTCTTTCCCTTTACAAAGCGATTCCCAACACCATTATCAAGGCCATCATTTTCACTTTTTTCATAACAAAACACCTGTCTCCACATTTTCAGTATAAAACATTCTAATACACAGGTATTTTACATTTTTCTAAAAAATTTCTTACGCCCCGATCCATTTGGGTATATACACTAATTCTATACTGAAATACCCACTCGTTCGCGACAGGCTCGAAAATCCTGTGGTAGGTACGTGCCTAGGTTACATTCGCGACAGGCTCGAAAATCCTGCGGATTTCCTCGCTTGAGGAGATTCCTCCAATAGAAATAAAAAAGACATGACGCCTTCAAGCAAGCTTGAGCGTCACATCTTTTTCATTTCTGCTGTCGCGAATGTTTACCAATACTGTCCCCAGTCCTTCATCAGTCTGGTCAACGCCTCCATGTAGAAGTAGTCGCCCCAGATATTGCACTCGTCCACACCATAATGGTTACAGGTGTTGTATGGTGAGTGGTTGGAGTAGGTTGCATGAAGAACCAGGCCGTTACTCTCACTCATGTCCTTCACTGCACAGTTTTCATAAATTGCCTTCAATAATTTCTTCGCCAAAGAGATGTAATACACTGCATCTTCCTCAGATAAATACTTCGCCATCTCCAGCATACCGCAGGCTGCGATTAATGCACTGGAAGAATCTCTTGGCTGTTCATCACCATCAGTAAATTCCAAATCCCAATAGGGAACCAAGTCGGATGGTAAATGATCCATAAAGTACTCCGTCACCTTCTTGAACAGCCCGATATATTCCTCACGCTTTGTATAACGATATGCGGTTGCCAGACCGTACACACCCCATGCCTGCCCTCGTGCCCATGCAGAGCCATCTCGGTACCCCTGACAGGTTGCGCCATGAGAAGGTTCTCCGGTCTCCGGTTCAAAGAAAAAGGTGTGCCAGGTAGAATAGTCCTCACGGATAACATTCTTCACCGCGGTATGGATGTGCTTTTCTGCCACAACGCGGTATTTCTCCTCACCTGTTTCCTCACTTGCCCAATAGAGAAGAGGTAAATTCACCAGACAGTCAATAATCAGACGATAGTTGTCTGCCTTACCCATCTCTCCCCATGCTTGAATGAATTCGCCCTTTTCATGGTAGCGGGAAATCAGCTGATCCGCCGCCAGAATGGCCGCTTCCTTCCCTTTCTCGGAACCTACCAGCTTATATCCAGCCACGCAGGATGGTGAATATAAAAAGCCCATATCATGATGGTCTACCACGATTTTATTCTTGATTCGGTGCAGGAAGGAATCAATCTGTACCTCTGCGGCATTTCGAAGAGCGGCCTGCGCTGCCGCAGGTGTACCCACACGAAGCATGGCTACCGCATCCGGGTTATCACTCACATATTCATAAGCCAGCCAGATTTCTCCGGTCCAGAAGCCATTGGTCCAGTCCACATTGTCGATGGGTGCATAGAAATTATCCACGCTGTGGGCATGCTGGAACTTCTCCGTAAATTCCGGCAGTACATGAATAATCTGCTTTACGCAGAATTCCATAGCATCCCTTAATTCTTTATCCGTTATCTCAGGAAATGTATCAAAAGATTTCATATTTTTATCCTCCATACTAAAGCGAGAAGTTCGCTTCGATTTCTTCAAAATTCACCTTGCGAACGGTTCCATCCTTCAAGGACACAGTCCCCGCTCCGTAGCTTCCGTTCTGCCACTTATCCTCATACTGAACACTTGCAATGGGGAAAAGCTCCTCCTCGGTGAAATCCTCATGGCTTTCCTTGGTAATCACCTGCGAAATCATCATATAGCTTTCTCCACCGCCATACTGCTTTTCCAAGGTATTTTCTGCATAGATTACGATGGACTTCTCCGAATCCGGGTTCGTTCCTTCGCTTCTAAGGTACGAGATACTGTCCCATCCATCGTAAATAGTCATGGCCATCTGCTTCTCTCTACCACAGAAATCCTTGCCCTTTAAGATAATGGCCTTAGCATTACCACAGCTCTTCTCCATAATCTCTGTACCATTGTCCGGGAATCCGTAGCTTCCCAAGGTAAAAATCACCGGGCGTCTGTGCAGCCTGTGCTTATCCACGCGGATGATGCCGTTTGCCACTGGGAAGTCTGCCAGATTAATGGCCTGAATCCAGTGCATTTCCGCATCCAGACTATATTCAAAAAACTGTCTGCGGTACAATACTCCGTCCACTTCTCCAGCCCAGAATGTTGCATTGCCCCGAAGGATATTTCCTGTGGTCACATCCTTTAATAAATACTGCTGCGCTTCCACATCTTCCCTGCCCTTAGGTGTAGATTCCCAAGGGTACTTGGTGTTAAAGCAAAGCTTCGCGTAATTCCACATAGCATGAATATCATCTTTTCTCTTTACCACCTTGCCGCTGCGGAGAATGGTCTCCCCGTTTGCCTTGTGATTAGTGAAGCAAAGTGCCGGCCCGTTTAACGTGGTCTCCTTTACCTCTTTCTCTCCCAGCTTCTCCCAAGTGCCGTTATTCTCCTTCTCCGTCCAGAAAGGATGGTCTGCGGGAAGGTGCAGGCACAGGAACGCCTTACCAAACCAGAAGGGCGACTCCGCGCAGGAATACCCCTGTACCAGTGGCGAAAACTGTCCGTAGAAGCCAAGGGTAGGAATACCCTTCCAAAGGAAATCCTCTCTTCCCAGAAACTGCATCAGCGAACCTGAGGAAATACGTCTTGCCAGCCCCGGGTCAGCCTTTGAACTGCGAAGAAACAGATTCCCGTCAAAGGCACTGGTTGCCGCATTACGGTAGATGTTGCTTCTGCCCCACATATTGGTGTAGCCATCCTCATCAAAGAAGTCCGGGTAAGTTTCCATCAGTTTATTAGAATGCTCCTCAAAACGAGCTGCAATTTCCGGCATATTCTCATAGCCATACCACAGATTCCACAGTGGGGCATATACATTAAAAGCCCAGCAGGAATAGTAATCAAAATTCTGACCATCACGGTACCAGCCATCCCCCACATAATAATTTAAGATAGCCTGTGCATGATCCAGCATAATCTCCTCATCAATGGGATAGCCCTCCATATGTAGGAACGCCATGTCCAACATGTTGAAAAGCCGCCAGTTCTGAGGCACAGTGTTTGCATGGGCAAAGCTGGTAAGAAATGCAGCAATCTGGTCCCTTTCCCCTTTGGTATAGGTGTCCCAGATTTCTTCCTTGCTAATCCACAGACAAATCACCAGTGCACAGGTTTCTACGGTCTGCTGGAAAGCACGGAACTTATCAACATGTCCCACCATAGCCTGCAAAGACTCATAGGTTCCGACAAAAATCGGATCCTTCTCATCACAGGAGCGAAGTATCTGGTTCTTATAATAATCCGCCAATCTTTTGCCACAGATGGTTACTTCCGGCTTATTGTGAATCAGGGGTGCACCAATAAAGAAGCTCCTTGTCAGCCCCTCGAACATCTCTGCCTTGCGCTCTGCTTCCTGACTCTCGGGGCTGGAGTAATAATGGGGATATGTAATCTGCGTCTCTTTTCTGGGCATTACCACTGGGTCCTGAAAATCCTTAATGTGCTGGAAGATTCCAGACAGCATGTACTCTGCTGCCTCCAGCCAGCTCTCTCTGGTAAGTCCTGTGTAGGGACTCAACTCATAATCTAACGTTTTCGGCTGAAATACCATTCCTCTTACACTCCTTTACCAAATAAATAATTCCTTGCCGATTATCTTTCTTCTCCATTCTTATCATACATGATTGACGCATTCCGCATAATAGCCTATACTACTGAAAAAGTAACCTTTTCTGCTATTGGAGGAAATCTATGTATCAGATTATACGCGGTGGCTGCGGCTCAAAACATACGGTCAACTTTCAGATGTCCAGACCGGAAGGTCTTCCTTCTTATGTACTGCTGAATGTGCGCTCCCAAGGAGAATTTCACATTGCAGGAAATATATACCAAATCCAGCCCGGCACCGCCCTGATTATCTCCCCGGGCACGCCCTACTCCTATGCAAACCCAAATGGCGACTATGCTGACGACTGGCTCCACTTCACGGTAAATGACCCTGAGGCATTCTCCCGCCTTTTTCCGGCAACCAACACCCCCATTTCCACAAGCTCCGGCGAGGTATACACTACCCTTATCCGCCAGCTTCTGTGGGAGTCTTCCTACACTCCGGCTCCCTATGCCGAAAGAAATATCGATGCCCTGTTTGAGGTCATCCTCAATCATCTTCTCGCCGCCCTGACCCATGCAGATACCCTGCTGCCTGTCACTCCCTATGCAGACCGGCTCCGTGCCATCCGCTTAGACATCCAAAACGATCTGGCAAATACTGCTGATATCTCTGCCTGCGCCCGGGACTTAGGAATCAGCGAATCCTATTTCCAGCATATATACACCCAGCTTTTTGGCGTTTCCTATCAACAGGATGTGATACATTTTCGCATCGAGCACGCTAAAAACACCCTGCTCACCACCGGTCTCCCCATGGAGCAGATTGCAGAAATCTGCGGCTACAACAGCCCTGTACACTTTTACCGCCAGTTCAAAAAAATAGCAGGGGTAACCCCTGCTAAGTTTCGTAAGAATAATAAATGATACACTTCTACATATATTTTCGTAAATTTGCAGATTGAGACATCTTCGATACCGGTTTCTTGTAAAACGCAAGTGATATGAGATACCCCAGAAATGCTGACACTATCAGGACTGCAGTTCCCAGCAAAATAGCTATCACAAGGGATGTGCCGCCTCCTTCCCACATGCCTCCATTTAAAGAAAGAGTCTCTCCAATGATGTTACTGGCAATCACATAAACCACAAAGAACCGAATGGTTGGCTCCCAGAAATATTTAAATACCGCAGCTGTATATACCATCATAATTCCGCCGAATATTGCGGTTGCAATCAATTCCTTACACAAATAGGGAAGCATTTCCGGCTGCAAACCGCAGGAACTCTGGTTTGCAGCTTCTTTCTCCCGGGCGATGAAAGCATCAGGCTGCTGACATTCAGGGAATATAACATCTGCGAAGGCATCATTCCAGTAATCATAATGAAAAAGCCGCCATAGGCTCCCAGATAGGTTTTATCCGTAGAAAAATATGGATGTTATTTTTACACTTTGCTCTACGCCCTTATTAAATACACACTAAGTTAAGAAATTAAATCCTAAAATCACAATCCCAAGAACCACTAATACAACACCGGTAGCCCGATTCAAGGTAATGGCAGACGCCTTATTTGCAAATTTTGCAGCGATGCGAGCCCACAAAAGTGTAAATAAAATGCACATTATCAGCACCAGATAATCCGGTGCACCGCCAATAGCAAAATGGGACAAGGAGCCGGTAAGTGCTGTAAATGTCATAATAAACACACTGGTTCCCACTGCAGTCTTCAACTCATACCCAAGCACCATGGTTAAAATCATCAGCATCATCATACCGCCACCGGCACCCACAAAGCCACAGATAAATCCGATAATCATACCGCACAGGATGGACTGGATGATACGTTTCTTCCCATCTACTGTCGCCATGCTCTCTTTGGTGGTCATAACTGGCTTTACAATAAACTTGATACCTAAAAACAACGTCATTACTGTAGAGAAACTACCCATGGTACTGTTGGGTATCATGCTGGACACCCAGCTTCCCACCATAGTAAATGCCAGCACGCTAAACATCATAACCATGCCATTCTTGATATCTAAATTCTTATTTTTATGATAAGTATAAGCGGACACCGCACTGGCAAGCACATCCGAAGCCAACGCAATTCCCACTGCCTCGTAAGCAGGCATTCCCAAGAACGTCACCAGCATAGGCGTTATCACCGCAGCAGCACTCATTCCTGCAAAACCTGTTCCCAGACCGGCACCCATACCTGCAAAAAAACATACTAAAAACATAATCATTCTTCATCACTCCTCATATACAATATTAAACTCCGTGAACTTCGCCTGTTCTCCTTCGTTTCCATAAGTATACAATGAAATCATCACTCCGGTAAAGCCACACGCAACTTCCGAAGACAAATATCTGGTCTCCAGCTTGCCCAGCTCATACTCTTTATCGCCCTGCTTTGCACCGAAGAAATAATCCTTATTTTCTAAGCGGATATGTAATATAACATCTCCGTCACTTCCTAAAGTCACCACCTTTTGCTCGCATTCTACCCAGCCGATGCAGCTTCTCTTCACCACTTGATAGCTGTCTCCTTCCTTGCGCAGGCACAAATCATAGTGATGAGACTCATTCATATAAAGAGAAATGCCTGCTTCGCCGGATGTACACTGTACACGGCAGCTCACATCCCCCTTCATCTCTCTCTGGCGGATGCAAATCGCAGTAGGAGACTCCTTTTCTTCTGCCAGACTGTAAGGTGTCTGGGTCAATACGATGGCTTCCGCGGTATAATTATAATTCTCCATATGGGGATTGCGGATAAATACCCAGTCGGTTCCTACCTTTGTATTCTCGAAGTTCTCTACCATCTTTCTCTTCTGTACTGCCGTATCTGCAATGCGGTCTGTCTCAATCTCTACAGGAGTAATACCATTCACACCTGCGGTAAACCAGCCTTCTTCATCAAAGGACATAGGCACAAGACACACCTCGCGACCTGTGATATGGAACGGCATCCAACGGTCAATCTGCCGAAATGCCAGATGCACCATCCAATAGTTTCCATTATCGTCCTGCACAATGTCTGCATGACCGCAGCCCTGAATTACATAGCCGCCCAGATTACGGTTAGTCAGTACCGGATTCTGAGGATAGTTGGTAAATGGTCCATACGGCGTATTTCCTTTGCCATACACTACCATATGACCGTACTCTGTACCGCCCTCAGCCACCATAATGTAGTAGGTGTCGCCGAATTTATAAAGGTGGGGAGACTCTATATATCTTCCGCCTGCTCCCTTGTAAATACACACAGATGGTGTCAGCTTCTTACCTGTCTCAATATCAATCTCACACTGGGTAATACCCTGCTCCCCATTATCTGCTTCCCCATTACTCATAAAATAGACCTTACCATCCTCAAAGTAAAGAGATGGGTCGATGCCGCCCTGCTCTACAAAGATGCGCTCCGACCACTCCCCGTAGATATCATCAGTATAAACATAGAAATTACCACCACCAGTCACATTAGTGGTAACCATGTAAAATCTTCCGTTGTTGTATCTAATGGTAGGTGCATAGATGCCGCCTGCATTACCTGCTCCGTCCAGCGGAAGCTGACTCCCTCTGGTCAGTACGTGTCCAATCTGCGTCCAGTTAATCAGATCCACGCTCTCAAAGAGAGGAACTCCCGGAAAATACTGGAAGCTGCTGCACACCATATAATATTTACCATCTGCCTTACAAATACTTGGGTCCGGATAAAAGCCCGGAATTACCGGATTCTGATATTTCATACAATGCCTCTTTCCGCCCCTTGTTTTCTTTTATTTCCATGTGCAGGTAGTAACCCAAAGAACCCGATACCATTACCCACACATTACTTATCGACAGCTTACGGGGCTATATTACGATTATATTTAATTTAAAACCTCAAATCCACCACAGGATATGTAGCTTTTTTACCCTATATTTTTGATGTACTCGTTGAATTCTCTTAATTGTCTTTTTTATGGTCGCATAGTATAATAAAATGATGGTATCTATGTCTCGAGCATGGGATTTCAAGTCCGAAGTATCTATAGCAAGAAATTACCTCCTGAGATACCATTATGAAGACTTTTTCATCCGAAAATAACCACAAAAGTATCCATACAAAATAATTGCCTCAGTAGATACCGCATTTTGAGTTTTTTGGTATCTTCCTTCACAATTTTTCACTGTAGATACTATTTCCTTGTTTTCAAATGAACTTTAGGTATATTTT
>F42_Fallow_Deer__coassemble_353_pt1 | contig 26542 bp, 20 predicted proteins | sample F42_Fallow_Deer__metabat2_low_PE_003 | metagenome-assembled genome bin F42_Fallow_Deer
GTGGTGACCCGTATTATGTTACGATTGAACAGCAGCGTAAAGTGGAATCCGTCAATGTGCGCCCGGGGGATGTGGTACAGGAGGGTGATGTGCTGGCAGTTCTTTCTACCAGACAGAGCACAGATATGCAGACCAAGGAGCAGGAGGTAAAGACTGCGAAAGAAGCTTTAGAGACTGCACAGAAGAATTTTGAGAATCTGCTTTTAACCGGTGGCTACAGTGTTACCGTTATGAACAATAAGGGCGACATCGGTTCTTCGGATGATTTGATTAAGAAAATTATTTCTTTAAAAAATAAGCAGACAGCTCTTTCCGATGAGATTGCAGGTCTGGAGAGACAGATTACTACGGCGGATGATAAAATCAGTGCATTTGATACACAGCTTTCGATCAATTCCATCAACAATGTGGGATCTGAGCAGGAGAGAAAGAATTATAACGATGCGGTGAATGCGTTGACGAATGCCGAGTTAGCATTGCAAGGATTAGCGATTGCAAAAGAACAAAGTCGAGAGGTGTGTTTTGAATCTATTGGGGAGGACCCAAAGAATACAACCTTGTCAGATAGTGAGTTTTTGGAGAAGTATTCTACGGTATCAAGTGGAGATGCATCATATATTAAATTTAAAAATGAAGTAGAAGGTTACGATAAAACGGAGTATGATATTCAAGTTTATACTTATCAGAAAGCACGAGCATTAAGTGTACTTAACAAGCGTCTGGAGGAATCCAATAACAGCTTAAACAGCCAAAAAGCGGAATGGGTAACCCAGAAGAATAACCTGCAGAAGGCAGTAAATGAGAAAAATACAGAGCTGACTCAGGCAAATGAAGATTTGGCGGAATTAACCAAGAATATCAGCGATGCATCTGCACTTCAGAATGCAAGTGATGCCATCACCAAAGCCCAGGAGACCTATCAGACTGTACTGGCTTCTTATGAAGAGCTGCAGAGCGTAACCATCGACACGGAGGTAGTTGCTCCATTTTCCGGAACCATCGTGTCCGTACCTATTTCCGCAGGACTGGATACTATCGATTCTCCGGGCGAGGGCAAGGGTTATACCATTGTAACCATGCAGCGTGAGGGCAGAGGCTACACCATGGAATTCTCCGTAACCAATGAGCAGGCGAATAAAATCAAGGTGGGAGATGTCGCAGAGGTTGTAAACAGCTGGAGATATGACAATATGGTTCTTACCGTATCCGGAATCAAGAATGATTTACAGAATCCGGGACAGGGCAAGGTAGTGACACTGGATATAAAGGGTGACTATATTACACCGGGTCAGTCCCTAAGCGTATCTGTGGGTGAGAAGAGTGCCAATTATGAAATGATTGTCCCCAACAGTGCGATTCGTGAAGATAATAATGGTAAGTTTGTTCTGATCGTAGAGACAAAGTCTTCACCCCTTGGTAACCGCTACATAGCAACCAGAGCAGATGTGCAGGTAGTTGCAAGTGATGATACGAAGTCTGCCATTACCGGAGACCTGTATGCATGGTCCTATGTGATTACCACATCCACTGCACCGGTAGAAGCCGGACAGCAGGTAAGATTAGCTGACAATTAAAGGAGAACCCATATGAAGAGAAATAATACTTTCTCTCTGAAGAAATTACTCTTTACCGGTAGTGTGCTCCTTTTTCTGGTGATAGGAATTGTCCTTGGCATCATTATTGGTGTATTAAGTAATAATCTGCTCCCCCAAGAGATGGCAGAACGCTGGAGCGAGGAAGAGGATGCAGCTCAGGTCAGTTGCTTTTTCTCTGTGGATGGGGAGGTAACACCGGATACCATCGAGAATTTTGAACATGGTCTGGATAATGCACTGGTGGAAGCTTCTATCTATTCCACCAGCTTAAATACAGATGCCAGACTTTGGGCAGATGCTTACAGTGCCACTGGGAAGATTACTGTTACCACAGATAGTGGGAACAGCATTACCTCAGATGCCTTTGGAATCGGGGGAGATTTCTTCCTGTTCCATCCGTTGCAGCTTTTGGGTGGTGCATACTTTTCTGGAAATGATTTGAACCAGGATTATGTAGTGCTGGATAGAAATGCTGCATGGAAGCTGTTTGGCAGTAATGATGTGGCAGGAATGACGGTGGATATCGGGGGAATTCCCCATGTAATTGCCGGTGTTGTGGAGACGGAATCCGGAAAGCTGGCAGAGCAGGGCGGAATTACGGATACCATTATATTTGTATCCTATAATACCTTAGATAAGTATGGAACCAATCATGGAATCAATCATTATGAGATTGTAATGCCGAATCCGGTATCTTCTTATGCATATACCTATGTAAAAGATAATATCGGTGTCAGTGAAACAGAGCTGGAGGTTGTGGAAAATACCACCAGATTCAGTTTCCTCAATCGTTTAAAGCTGATTCGGGACTTTGCATCACGTTCTATGAATGGAAAAGCCATTATTTATCCTTATTGGGAGAATATTGCCAGAGGATATGAGAATATACTTGCACTTCTTACCTTTTTTATGCTGGTTTGTCTGGCCTATCCGGGCATAACCGTGTTAGTGATATTGGTAAGAAAATGGAAGCGCAAGACTTGGACAATAAAGAGTATTTTTCTCAGCTGCAAGGATAAGGCAGAGAGAAGAATGGAAAAAAGAAGAATCAAAAAGATGAAGGAGGGGATGGATTATGAAGAACTTATTTAAAAAGTGTCTTGCCATCATCTTAAGCTGTAGCATTTTAGTAGGGTTGACAGCCTGCGGAGGAGGAACCGTTGCTGTAGACAGTAGTCTGGCAAAGCAGTATGTTTTCCGCGGAACAGACATTGATTTGGGAGTAGACGTTCAGAATGCTAATATCAATGCTATGGAGTATAGAGATGGTAAGCTTTATTCGGTAGTGTATCAGTATAGCTGGGATGATACCACTGGTGAAAATACTTCTACCATGAATTTACTTATCAGCGATTTGGAGAGTGGTTCTACAGAGCGCGTGATTCTGGAAGGCAAGGAAGGTGTCATGGATATGTACATTAACCAGGCCTGTATCGGAAGTGACGGTAAGGTGTATGGTATTGTAGAGACCTACTATATGGATGAAACCAACCCAGAATTCCCAGAGTATAAGAATCAGACTACCTTGAACCTGTGGGATACCGATGGTACACTCCTTTGGGAAAAGGATATGCTGGAGTATGCCAACGAAGGCGAAACTTATGTGTGGTTCCGTACCATGAAGGCTTTGAGCGATGATACTGTTCGTATTTTCTCTGGAAATAACGAGTACATTGTTATGGATAAGGATGGCAATGAGCTGAAGCGTGAGAAGATTGAAGTTCAGAACATTGACAATCTCAATAATATCTGGATGTATGATGATGGAAAAGTACTGATTTCCACCTATAATAATGAGTGGACCAAGCAGTCCTTACAGACCTATGACAGCAATACCGGAGCACTATCTGAGCCAGTAGAAATGCCGGAGAATATATATTCTTACAACATGCGTCCGGGAACTACCACAGATTTTATTTTGACAAATAGTACCGGTGTGTATACTTATAGCATGGGCGACGAAGCTCCGGTGCAGATTATGGATTATGTTAACTCTGATATTGATACCAATAATTTCAATAATCTGATTATGATTGATGATAAGAATTTTATTGCAAATTATTATACCAGTACTGACGGGAAGCTGAAGATTGCTAAGTTTACTTATGTGAACCCGGAGGATATTCCAGATAAGAAGGTTCTTAGTATGGCATGCTTCTATGCGGATTATCAGGTAAAGAAGGATGTTATTGAGTTTAATAAGACTAATCCTGATTATCGTATCATGATTACGGATTACTCCATTTACAATACCAGCGAGAATTACACTGCTGGTGTGGAGAAGCTGAATAATGATATTATCACCGGAAATGTGCCGGATATTCTTTGCCTGGATTACAATGTAAATGTGGATAATTATATTTCTAAGGGATTATTTGCGGATATTAAGAAGCTGATTGCGGAGGATGAGGAGCTTTCCCAGTTAGAATATTTACAGAATGTATGGGATGCTTATTCTGTGGATGGCAAGATGTATCAGCTGGTATCTTCCTTTAATATTTGTTCTTATATGGCAAAGACTTCTCTTGTAGGAGATAGAACCCAGTGGACAATGGAAGAGTTTATGGAGTTTATTAAGACACTTCCAGAAGATTGTGCACCTTTTGGAACAGAGCTTTTACGTGGTGATTTCTTACGTGTGCTGATGAATTACTGTGGTAAGGAATTTGTGGATGTAGAATCCGGTACCTGTAATTTCAATTCCCCTCAGTTTATTGCGGCATTGGAATATGCAGCAACGCTGCCGGAGGAATTCAGTGAAGATTACTGGGAAGATTATGATTGGACATTATACGAGTCCATGTATCGTGATAATAAGTCACTTATGTGTGGTGTTTACATCTATGATGTGAAGAACATGAATTACTCTATCAAGGGACAGATGGGTGAGGATGTTACCTTTATCGGCTTCCCTGTAGGTGAGGGCCACGGAAGCTACATTCAGGCTACCGGACCATCCTTTGCACTTTCCGCAAAATCTGCATATCAGGATGGTGCATGGCAGTTTGTAAGACAGTACATTACCGAGGAGTATCAGACTTCTACAGAAAATACAAGTCTGTATGGTCTCCGTGTACTTAAGTCTGCTTTCGAAGCAAAGGCACAGGAAGCACTGGAGAGACCTTACTGGATTAATGATGCCGGTGAGAAGGAGTACTATGATAATACCTATTACATCAATGGGGAAGAAATTATCTTAGATCCGTTTACTCAGGAAGAAGTGGATGAAATCTGTAACTTTATCTATTCTGTAAACAAGACCTCTTACTATGATGAAGCTATTTACAACATTATTGAAGAGGAAGCAGGAAGCTTCTTCTCTGGTGCTAAGACAGCAGCTGAGGTTGCACCAATCATTCAGAGCCGTATTCAGCTGTATGTAGACGAGAATCGTTAATTATGGGAAGATGTATTATTGTTGCTGCCGGCGATTTAACCGTCGGCAGCGTTAATGTGAATGAAGATGATTTAGTAATTGCAGTAGATGGCGGTCTGGGATATTGCTCAGTACTGGAGCTTGAGCCGGATTTGATTCTTGGTGATTTTGATTCGGTGTCTGAGCAGGAGAGAGAAGCCATTGCGCTTTTAAAAGCACAGATTCCGGAGCGAATTATTCAGCTTCCACAGGAGAAGGATGACACCGATACACTGGCGGCAATCAAAATCGGTCTGGAAAATGGATATGTCCGTTTTCTAATCTATGGCGGGACCGGTGGCAGACTGGAGCATACCTTCGCCAATATTCAGTGCCTTCTTTATCTAAAGAATCACGGAGCTACCGGCTATCTGATGGATGGCAGCGGAATGATTTGTGTACTTCAAAATGAAGAGGTAAAGCTGAAGGATAATCTGGAAGGCTATATGTCCCTTTTTTCCCTTGGAAAAGAGGCTAAGGGGGTAACCATTCAAGGCATGAAATATGAATTGGAGAATGCTACGCTTACTAACGATTACCCGGTGGGAATCAGTAACGAATTCACCGGAAAAGAAGCTCTTGTGAAGGTGGAAGACGGTGAGCTTCTGATGGTTATCAATTATGTTGCAGAATAATACAAAAGCTACAAATTTTCGGGTTTGTAGTTTTTTTTATTGTCTTATTTTGCTATAAAATAGTAAAAAAGTACTTGTTTTGAAACGATAATACTTTTATAATAGATAAAAGAAAAGGGAGATTTTGCCTGATGAAATTAAGGAAATCAAGAGAAGTAGAAAATGTCAGAACCATAGACGGGGCGATACAGTTTAATAACAAGCTGATGATTAAAATTATGACCGGGCTTGTGGTTTTTACTGCATGTGCTCTGCTGACACTTGGTATGTTTGCTATTTGGTTTAAGAATGCTGCTGAGAATGCGATTCAGATTGAGGTGGCAACCGGTATTCAGAGTGATTGGACCAATGGAATTATTCTTGATTTGGTGGGCGGTGATCCGATTGATGCAGAGCTGGATGCGACTAAGTGTGAATTTGCTGCATGGTATGCAGGTTATGACCAGATGAAGATTAAAGATAGCTATCCTGAGGTGCAGACAGCATACAAGGAGGCAATCGCACTTCATGAGGAGCTTCATAAAATAGCTGCGCAGGCAAAGGATGCTGATGCGGAACAGGCAACGGAGTTGGTTAATTCCCTGACCAATACATATATGGAATTCTCCAGCAGAATGAATACTGTTTCGGATTATTATATAGAGAGAGAAGGTCTTAATTACAGTGGTTTTGTAATTATGATTAATCTTTCCATTATCGTAAATACATTACTTGCAATTCTTACTCCGAGAATTATCCGTAAGGTATCTAAGAAGCTTTCACAGACCATTGCAGAGCCTATCAACGCAGTTGCAGAATGGGCATCCGACCTGGCTATGGGCTCTGATGAGTTGAATTTTGAAAATGCTCATACGGATCTAGAAGAAATCAGTCAGATGATTGAAGCCTTTGAGGCAATGGCAAAAAATATTCAGGAGAACGTACATGTAGTACAGCGAGTTGCGGAAGGGGATATGACAGCCTTCGTTAACATTCGTTCTTCCAAGGATAGTCTTTCAAAGAACCTTTATAAGATGGTTCAGACCAATGATCTTATGTTTAATGAGATTACTCAGATTGCACAGGAAGTGGCTTACGGTGCGGATGATATTGCCAATGCAAGTAATTCTCTGGCTCAGAGCTGTACCAACCAGGTACACAGTATTGCAGATTTCAAGGTCGCAGTAGAGGAAACGGCAAAGCTTCTTAACGAGAACGTAGAGCTGATTGCCAAGTCTAAGAATCTTTCCGATGAGATCAAGCAGGAGGTTGCTTTAAGTAACGAGAAGATGCAGCAGCTTCTAAAGGCAATGGATGATATTACGGAGTCTTCTGATAAGATTTTCGCAGTAATCAAGACCATTGAAGATATTGCCAGCCAGACCAATCTTCTTGCTCTGAATGCTTCCATTGAGGCTGCAAGAGCCGGTGTACTTGGTAAGGGCTTTGCGGTTGTTGCCGGTGAAGTAGGTAACCTTGCGGCACAGAGTGCGAAAGCAGTAGTAGAAAGCAGACAGCTTATTGAGGATACCATTCAGAAGGCGGCTATTGGTAATAAGATTACCAATGAAACCAGTGATACCTTTAAGAAGATTGTAAAGAGTATCGATGAGATTTATGTATGTAACGATGAGATGACGGATGCCGGAATTCGTCAGAAAGAGCAGCTGGGTGTTATTGAAACAGATATTCAGGCAATTTCCGATGCGGTAGATTCCAACGCTGCAATCAGTGAAGAGACAGCCGCATCCTGTGACTTATTAAATAACAGTGCTGAGAGCTTACGACTTGCTATGAGTAAGTTCAATCTTCGTAAGAGAGAGCCGGGCAAGGCTTACATTCCACCTGAAAAACAAGGAGATGAAGAATTCAAGAAGCTTGCACAGCACAACTACGATGAAGCAGTAAAAGAAGGTAAGGTTCAGTATTAAATCTACAAAAGGCGTTGCATATCGCAACGCCTTTTGTGGCTTATAGTGACTGTGCCATATAGAGCTTGTAGTAGGCACCCTTCTTTTCGAAGAGTTCCCGGGCGGTACCTTGTTCTAAGATGCCACCTTCGTCGATAACGAAGATGCGATCCGCTTTCTGGATGGTGCTTAAGCGGTGAGCAATAACAAAGGAGGTACGTCCCTGTAATAGGGTTTCGATACCTTTTTGTACCAGAAGCTCGGTCTGGGTATCGATGCTGGAGGTTGCCTCATCTAAGATAAGGATTCGCGGCATGGATACAAAGGTTCTGGCAAAAGCGAGAAGCTGCTTTTGTCCGATGGAGAGACCGCCGCCTCGTTCGCTGAGCTCGGTGTCATAGCCCTTTTCCAGCTTCATAATAAAGTCGTGAGCATTCACAGCCCTGGCTGCTGCAATGATTTCTTCGTCGGTGGCATCCAGCTTACCGTAGCGGATATTGTCCTTCACAGTGCCAGAGAACAGGAAATTGTCCTGCGTCATAATACCCATCTGGCTACGGAGTGAGTGAATGGTAATGTCCTTTACGTCGTGCCCATCAATCTTTACGTTGCCACCGGTGGTATCATAGAAGCGGCTGATCAGGTTCACAATGGTGGTCTTACCTGCTCCGGTAGGTCCCACCAGAGCAATGGTTTCGCCTGGCTTAATCTGGAAGCTTACATCCTCTAAAACCTTACATCCGGTGCATCGGAGTAAGCAAAGCTTACGTTTTCAAAGGTTACGGCACCCTCAATGGGAGGAAGCTCAGTGGCATCATTGTTATCCGTAATTTCAGAAGGAGTATCTAAGATTTCAAATACACGTTCCGCTGCTGCAATATTGGTAATCAGCTGATTGTAGAAGCTGCTCAGGTTAGAAATCGGCTGCCAGAACATGTTGATATAGGTTCCGAAGGCAAGGAGAGTACCAATGGACACGGTGTCCACACCCAGAACTACAATACCTACATAATACGGCATTACGGAGCCGATACCCCAACAGATATCGATGATGGAGTTAAAGGCATCATTCATACGCACGGCATCACCGAAGGCCTCCCGATGCTCCTTAACAAGAGTATCAAAGGTTTCTTCCGATTCCTTCTGCGCATTGAAGCTTTGGATAATACGCATTCCGGCGATATTTTCATGAAGGAAAGCATTTAAGTTCGCACTTTTCTTACGGAAGATTAACCAGCGTTTGTGAGAATACTTCTGAATGATAAACATACCAATCATCAGAAGGGGAGTGGAGCAAAGTGCGGCCAGCGTCAGTATAGGGTTCTTAATCACCATGATTATCACAACGGCAGTGATGGTGATAAAGTCCGGAATGAGCGTGGTAACACTGTTTCCAAGTACATCCTTTAAGGAGTTGATGTCACCCATAATACGGGAGAGAATCTTACCGGTAGGACGTGAGTCAAAAAAGTGAAAATCCAAGGTCTGGATATGAGTGTACAGCTCCAGACGAATGGTAACTAAAATGCGCTGACACAGCTTGTTCATAATGAACATTCTAAGCTTGATAAGTAGTACCATAATAATGTTCAGCGCCGCTGCAAAAGCTACGATTTTTACAAGCCCCGGAAAGTTCCTTTTCCCGATATAATTGTCAATTGCTTCTTCGATGATTAATGGATTTATCAGGCTGACTGCCACACAAAAGCCCATAATCAGCAGCACGAAGAAGATTTCTTTTTTATATGTAAGCAGATAAGAGAAGAGGCGGAGCAGCGTTTTTACTTTGCCTTTTTCGCCGCCGGTTTTCTCATCATCCTTATACGAGTTAAAAGCCATAGGTCATACCTCCTTCCTTAGGCAATGTCCTCAGTGCCCTGGATAAAGGCACCGTACTGAGCCATATATGTTTCGTAATATAAGCCCTTTTGTTCCAGTAAAGTCTCGTGGGTACCTCGTTCTGCGATTTCACCGTCCTTTAAGAAGATGATTTCATCCGCATGGCGAACGGCACTGACACGGTGACCGATGATAATTTTCGTGGTTCCCTGTAAGGTATTTAAGGTTTCCTGAATTTCCTTTTCCGTCTCCATATCCAGCGCGGAGGTGGAGTCATCCATAATGAGAATCGGATTTCCTTTAGAGAGTGCCCGGGCGATGCTGATACGTTGCTTCTGACCACCGGAGAGACCAACGCCGCGCTCGCCGATAACGGTGTCGTAGCCGCTTTCCAGCTTCTCGATAAAGGGGCCTGCCTGTGCCTTGCAGGAAGCAGCCTTCACCATTTCATCGGTGATGCTGGCAGCCTTACCCAGCTTAATATTGTCCTTAATGGTATCGGAGAACAGGAACACATCCTGCATAACTACAGAGATATTACCACGAAGCTGCTCAAAGGATAAATCCTTGATATTTACATCATCCATGAGGATTTCACCTTCATTACAGTCATAGAGTCTCTGCAATAAGTGAATAATGGAAGATTTACCCGAGCCAGTGGCACCCATGATACCCAGGGTCTTGCCCGGTTCAATGGTAAAGCTGACATCCTTTAAAATCTGGCTGTTACCACGTTTAAAATCTACGTTTTTAAAGGTAATTTTACCCTTTACATCCGGGATAACGGTAGGCACTTCCTTTTCCTTAATATCCGCAGTTTCCTGATAGATTTTCTTAATCTTTTTATTGGAAGCCACAGCAGAAGAGAAGCTGTTGGTAAGCCAGCCCAGCATCTCCATTGGCCATACAATGTTCATGGAATACTGAATGAAGGCTCCAAGGTCACCAAGAGTCATTTCACTCTGCAAAACCAGATAACCGCCGCAAAGAAGCATGATAAGTGGCAGAAGCTTGGTCACCAGAGTAAAGTATGGATGATACTTTACAAACATGCGGGACTGCTGCATGTTCAGCTCGAAATATCTTTCGTTGTGGGATAAAAACTTCTGGATTTCATGTTTTTCTCTGGCAAAAGCTTTAACGGTACGCACGCCGCCAAGGTTTTCCTCACAGACGGTGTTCAGCTTTGCGTTTTCCTCACTGATTTCCTCATAAATCTTGTCTAGCTTTTTCTCAAGGAAAATGGCCAGCATACCGCAGAACACCATGACAACCAGCGGAATCAGGGCGAGCTTCCAGCTTAAGGTAAACATACAGAATAGTACTAAGGAGACGTGGATAACCACCTCAATCAATAGCATGCCTACGAAACCAATAGCATCCCAGACACGATCAATATCGTCCTTTACCCTTGCCATCAGCTCGCCGGTGTTGTTGCGGTCAAAGAACTCTGCGGAGAGTCCCTGAATATGTGCAAAAATATCCTTTCGCATATTTCCGGCAATTTTCGCTGCAGTAACGTCAAAAGTATATTCCTTCACATACATAAAAATCATTCGGCCCACACCTACCAGAAGAATTCCACCCAGCAGGTAGGGGAGGATTGCAAGGTTCCCCTGACCGATGACATCGTCAATAATTCGTTTTGTGAGCTGGGGTGACAACATATCCAGTGAAGTGGATATTACCAGTGCCATGACTGCGATAAAGTATGCACCCTTATGCTCCCAGATATGAGTACTTATTTTTTTCATATCATACCTCCTTGTCTTAGAACCTCAAAAGATTTGTGTGCACATATAACATCAATAATCGCGCTCTGATTAGCGGTCGTCAAATGACATTTGGGCAAGCACAATGTCATTTTCCTCGTCGCCATAACATAAAAAGAGCCCATGACAGTACGTCATGAGCTCTCTAGGTGTGTTAATATATGCATGGTTAATACATATGTACTATACGTGCTCTTTTGAGGTAACTGTTGATAATAAAATCGTATTTGATATTGCATTTTCGAAAAAATTAAATGTCAAGTTAATCATCATTGTTACCTCCTTCTTTCATATTTTTGTTTCGCCCTTGGATGACAAGTCCTCAGACTGATAAATGAATAACTGTTTGTAGATTACGCCTAATCTTTTTGAATGTCAAGAAGGTATTTTATAAAAATTTACATTTCTTTTCATAGAATGATGGTGTAAAATAGAAAATAGCTTTATTTGTGGAGACAATGTTGAAAATATGAAAAATAAAAAATGGATTTTAATATATATGATGTGCTCGATGCTTCTGACCGGCTGTGCCAGTGGCGAAACCTTAGCAGAGATGGCGGCAACCCAGGAGTATGAGCGTGTGGGAGCCACAGAAGCACCATCCCCTACGCCGGAGCCTACACCCAAGGTGGTAACCTTTACAGTATCCGCAGTAGGAGATGTGACATTAGGGAATGCTCATATACAGGGATATGAAGGAACCTTCAATGAGATGTATGATATTCAGAATAATCCGGCATACTTTTTTGAAAATAGCCGGCCCCGGTTTATGGGAAGGATGCAGAAAGAATTATTGATAAATTAAACACATATAGTGAACCCTTCCGCATAAAATTTGACTATGAAGGGGTTCCGGTAAAGGAACAGGAAGGATAAGGAACATTTATGCAGGAAAGAACTCGTTTGGGAATGCTGTGCGGTGGTATCGGAATCTGTTTGAATACCATACTTTTTGGTGTAAAATTGCTGGCAGGAATTCTGAGCAATTCTATCGCTATAACGGCGGATGCCTTTAATAACTTAAGTGATGCCGGTTCATCCATTATTATGCTGTTTGGCTTCAAACTGGCGGATGAGGCACCGGATAAGGACCATCCCTTTGGGCATGGGAGAATTGAATATGTGTCGGGATTGATTGTCTCCGTTTTCATTCTGATGGTTGCATTTGAGCTGTTTAAAAGCTCTGTGAATAAAATCATCCGGCCGGTAGAGTTGGAGAACTCTCCCATGGTGGTAGGGATTTTGGTGGTGTCCGTATTGATAAAGCTGATTATGTGGATTTACAATCGTGTCATCGGTAAGAGAATTGACAGCAGTGCCATGCAGGCAACTGCCACAGACAGTATCAGTGATGCAATCGCAACTACCGTTGTTCTCGTAGGAACTTTGGTAGGAAGCTATACTGGATTTCAGATTGACGGATTTTTGGGGCTTTTGGTAGCGGTATTTATTTTTGTTGCCGGATTTAATGCGGCAAAGGATACCATTAATCCCCTGCTGGGAATGAAGCCTGACCCGGAATTTGTACAAAAGATTGAGGAGATGGTAATGTCCTATGATTTGGTAATCGGCATCCATGATTTGATTGTACATAACTATGGTCCGGGAAGAGTGCTGATATCTCTTCATGCGGAGGTTCCTTCGGATGGTGATTTAATCGCTTTGCATGATGTGATTGACCTGATTGAGCACAGACTTCGAAGTGAATTATCCTGTCAGGCGGTAATACACATGGATCCGGTGTGTGTGCATGATGAGCAGACCAATCGGCTTAGGGAAGTGGTGAAGGACATTGTGAAGGAAATCAGTGAGGAGCTTTCTATTCATGATTTTCGGATTGTAGTGGGGCCTACCCATACCAATCTGGTGTTTGATTTACTGGTACCATTCAGGTTTCGAACATCGGATAGTGAGCTGATCAAAGAGATTTCTGAGCGGATTCATGCTTATGATAAAAGTTTGTATGCAGTAATTGAGATAGATAAGGAATAGAATTTTACAATGAGATATGTTTTATTATTTTTTACCCTGACGCTTTTTTATTTAGAGCAGGTGTACCATGCAATCGCGGATGGGGGATTTGTTTACAATTTGATTTTGCTTGTGCCAGTGCTTCTGTTTCTGGCATCCTTAGAAAGTATGGTGGTAGGATTTTGCGGTAAAAAGGCCAGCCGAGTACTTTTTTATGTTTTTCTGGGCATAGAATTTATTTTTTATTGTGCCCAGCTTGTGTACTTTAGTATTTTCAAGCAGCCACTGTTGTTTGCAGCAGTGGGAAATGCCGGTGCAGACGCCCTGACTACTTACTGGCGAGAAGCATTGACCGGAATAGTTAATAACTGGTATGGTATTCTGTTGATGGCAGTACCTATTGTAGTGGGCATTGTTCTGGATAAAAAGGGTAAATTAACCTTCTCCCAAATTGATATCTCCGCAGGGGTATGTTCCCTTTTGTGGTCAGTCGTGGCTGTTTGCGTCAGTGGAGTAATTCTGGTATGCGGCTATTATGCAAAAGCGGAATATTATCATGATTATCAGGGATATTATGACCCGCTTTCCTTAGTGGAAAGTTACGGATTAGCCCCTACACTTGCCAGAAGCCTGATGGGGGATATGTTACCGGAGGCGGAAGCGGAGGTTTATGTGTCCAATTCTTCAGATGAGGTTTTAGAAAAAACAGAAGAACCACAGCCCTCCATTTCTACAGAGGCATCTGCTGTGGAAGCTGCCTCTGCACCGGAGGAGACACCACAGCCGGAGGCTACCATAGCACCAACAGAGGAGCCCGTCGATACTTCTCCCCAGGTGTTCAATATGGACTTTGAGAAGCTTTCCAATATAGTAGATTCCAAAGCATTTCGTAAAGTGGTGTCTGCCTATGCAGACTTAGAACCTACGAAGAAGAATGAGTACACCGGCATGTTTGAGGGATATAATCTGATTTACCTGACTGCGGAGGGCTTTTCGCCTTATGCAGTATCAGAGACGCTGACGCCGACTTTATATAAGCTGCTCAACGAAGGAATTATTGCCAAGAATTATTACGTTCCTCTGTGGCAGACCAGTACCAGCGACGGAGAATATGTGAACCTTACAGGACTGATTCCTAATCAGCAGTTTAGCATGAAACGCAGTGGAGAGAATAAACAGCCTTATTCTTTAGGGGCTTATTTTGCTGCGGAAGGCGCAGCTTGTTATGGCTTCCACAATGGTACCTTGTCTTACTATGACCGTTATATCAGTCATCCGAATATGGGCTATGATTTTATGGCAGCTACACTGGGGGACTTATCTGAGGAAGAGTGGGGACATAAGGTATTTCCCATGGAAAATGCCAATTTATGGCCGGCCTCTGACCTAGATATGATGAAGGCCACTATTCCATATTATATTCATGAAGAGCAGTTTCATGTTTATTACATGACCATTTCCGGGCACTTAAATTACAATTTCCTTGGAAACAGTATGTCTGCCAAGAATAAAGCTCTGGTGCAGGATTTACCGTATTCTACGGAAGGAAAAGCTTATATAGCATGTAATCTGGAGCTGGACAAGGCTCTGGAGTATCTGATTGCGGAGCTGGATAAGGCCGGAAAGCTGGAAAAGACGGTGATTGTCATGAGCGCGGATCATTATCCATATGGTATGGATGTAAATAATTATGAAGAGCTGGCTGGAAAAGAACTGGAGGATACGCTGGATATTTACCGCAACAGCTTAGTGTTCTGGAACAGTGAAATGGAGCCTATTGTGGTAGAGAAGCCAAGTTGTTCCGTAGATATTCTTCCTACTATATTGAATTTATTTGGGTTTGAATACGATTCCAGACTCTACGCAGGAAGAGATATTCTTTCAGATAGTGAAGGTCTTGTGATTTTCTCTGACCGCAGCTTTATCACGGACACCATGGAATACAATAAAAAGACCAAGGAAGTCATTTACAAGGCGGAGAACGTCACAGAAGAGGATTTTGAAGCTAAGAAGGCACTTGTAAAGACAATCTACGATTACAGTGCGGGAATTCTGAATCAGGATTTTTACAGGTATGTGGAGGAGTGCAGAGTCTCGGATTAATTAACAGCTAAATAGTTGCACGAATGGAAAATAAAGTGTATAATACCTTCGGTAAATTGATTATATAGTTGCCAAAGGCAATGAAGCATAAAGGAGGACATATGAGTAAGAAACCAGTTGTGTTAATGATTCTTGATGGTTATGGATTAAATGAAAAGGCTGAGGGCAATGCAGTATCTATCGCTAAGACCCCAGTTATGGATAAATTGATGGCAGAGTGCCCTTTTGTAAGGGGTAATGCCAGCGGAATGGCTGTAGGTCTTCCAGAAGGACAGATGGGTAACTCTGAGGTTGGTCACTTAAATATGGGTGCAGGCCGTATCGTATATCAGGAGCTTACCAGAATTACCAAGGAGATTCAGGATGGTACTTTCTTTGAGAATCCTGCACTTTTAGCAGCAGTGGAGAACTGCAGGAAGAATAATAGTGCCCTTCACTTAATGGGACTTTTATCAGATGGTGGTGTACACAGTCACAATACCCATTTATACGGACTTTTAGAGCTCGCTAAGAGAAACGGTCTGGAGAAGGTATATGTTCACTGCTTCTTGGACGGACGTGATACTCCTCCTGCATCAGGAAAGGATTTTGCAATCGCTCTTACCGAGGAAATGGAGAAAATCGGCGTAGGTAAAATCGCATCCGTAATGGGCAGATATTACGCTATGGACCGTGATAATAACTGGGATAGAGTAAAGCTTGCTTATGATTGTATGACAGAGGGCGAAGGACTTACTGCTGCTTGCGGTATCTGTGGTATTCAGGCTTCTTATGATAAGGATGAGACCGATGAGTTCGTAAAGCCTACCTGTGCATTAGAGGGTGGCAAGCCTGTTGCAACTGTTCAGGATAAGGATTCTGTAATCTTCTTTAACTTCCGTCCTGACAGAGCAAGAGAGATTACCAGAGCATTCTGTGATGATGACTTCAAGGGCTTTGAGAGAACACGCAAGGATATCGTATTCGTTGCATTCTCTGATTATGATCCTACCATCCCTAACAAAGAAGTTGCATTCCACAAGGTTGCAGTTACCAACACCTTCGGTGAGTGGCTTGCAGCAAATGGTATGACTCAGGCCAGAATCGCTGAGACCGAGAAGTATGCACATGTAACCTTCTTCTTCAACGGTGGCGTGGAGACTCCGAACGAGGGAGAGGACAGAATCTTAGTAAATTCTCCTAAGGTTGCTACCTATGACTTAAAGCCGGAAATGAGTGCTTACGAAGTATGTGATAAGCTGACAGGTGCAATCCGCAGTGGTAAGTATGATGTAATTATCATCAACTTTGCAAATCCGGATATGGTTGGACATACCGGTGTTGTAGAAGCAGCAGTTGCAGCTTGTGAAGCGGTGGATGAGTGTGTGGGTAAGGCGGTAGACGCTGTGAAGGAAGTGGGCGGCTCCATGTTTATCTGCGCTGACCATGGTAATGCAGAGCAGCTTGTTGACTATGAGAACGGAACACCATTTACCGCACATACAACCAATCAGGTTCCTTTCATCTTAGTAAATTACGATGATGCTTATACCTTAAGAGAGGGCGGATGTCTTGCAGATATCGTTCCTACCATGATTGAAATGATGGGCAAGGAGCAGCCTGTAGAGATGACCGGTAAGTCATTATTAATCAAGAAATAAGAACAAATGAAAGGGTTGTTGCGTGGTGTGACAACCCTTTTGTTAAAATACGGGAGGTAGAAGATTATGAGTTATGTAACATTGGGAAAAACAGGGATTACCGTACACAAGAATGGTTTTGGTGCATTGCCGATACAGAGAATTCCGAAAGAGGAAGCCATGTATCTTTTGCATAAGGCATACAATGCGGGCATTCGCTTTTTTGATACGGCACGTTTTTATACGGATAGTGAGGAAAAGGTAGGCGATGCATTTACCCATGAGGAGTATCCTCGTGAGGAAATCTATATTGCGACAAAGACAGCGGCTAAGACGCCGGAGGAGTTCTGGAGTGATTTACAGACCTCTCTTTACTGGCTTGAGACCGACTACATAGATATCTATCAGTTCCACAATCCGGACTTTTGTCCAAAGCCGGGTGATGGCAGCGGACTCTACGAATGTATGCTAGAGGCAAAGGAAAAAGGATTAATCCGTCATATCGGTATTACCAATCATAAGTTAGATGTAGCGATGGAGGCTATCGAAAGTGGTCTTTATGAGACTCTGCAGTTCCCATTCAGCTATCTGGCGAACGAGAAGGATTTAGCAGTAGTAGAGGCTTGCAGACAGGCTGGTATGGGCTTTATTGCGATGAAGGCACTGGCAGGAGGTCTTATCACCAATTCTGCGGCAGCATATGCATTTATGGAGCAGTACGATCATGTACTTCCTATCTGGGGCGTACAGAGAGAGTCCGAGCTTGATGAGTTTTTGGATTATATGGATGCGGATGAGCCTGCAATGAATGAAGAGTATGAGGCAGTCATCTTGAAGGACCGCACAGAGCTTTCGGGAGATTTCTGCCGTGGCTGCGGCTATTGTATGCCCTGTCCGGTAGGTATCGAGATTAACAACATGGCGCGAATGAGCCTTATGATTCGCCGTGCACCTTCTGAGGCGCAGCTTACCCCGGAGATGCAGGAGAAAATGTTTAAGATTGAAGGCTGTGCAAATTGCGGCAAGTGTAAAGCGAAATGTCCTTATGGTTTGGACACACCTGCGCTTCTGAAAAGGAACTTACAAGACTATAAGGAAATTCTTGCGGGAAAAGCATATTAAATTTCTGCAAAAATAGTACAAATTCTCCTTGTAATTTGGAAATAATTATGCTATAGTAATAAGGCTTGACATTAGGATGAAAGTTAGGTTGAAAATATTGCATAAGATTTTGCAATATACAGGGAAAGGAAGAGGTTATATATGGGAGCACTTAGAATCGTTTTAACAATTCTTTTTATTATAGTTTGTATTGCAATCACAGTGTTAGTACTGATGCAGGAAGGTAAGCAGGCAGGTCTTGGCGCAATCGCCGGTGCTGCAGAGAGCTACTGGGGCAAGAATAAAGGACGCTCTATGGAAGGAAGATTATTAAAATACACCAAGATTTTGGCTGTTCTTTTCATTGGTCTTGCAATTGTACTTAATTTGAACGTATTTTAATTGACGTAAAAAGGCACTCTATGATTGTAGAGTGTCTTTTTTTGTGCGTTAATCATGAGCCGAACACCGGCGTTGCCGGTGTCACAGTCAAGAAAATGCTGAAGGACATGCTTGCATGTACTTCGACATTCTCTTGACTGTGAAGCTGTGCGTAAGCACCGGTATTCGGCGAATATCGCATCAACGAGCAGCGTTGCTGCGAGTCTGAGGTAAGCGAATATCGCATCAACGAGCAGCGTTGCTGCGAGTCTGAGGCAAGGGAATATTGCGTTGCCGAGCAGCAACGCTGTAGTCTGTATTGTATGAGGTGAAAATGGAAATCAGAGATAAGAGAAAAAAGGTAATTTGCGATCTGGTGAATGACGAGCTGTATGTTCCCATGAAGGAAAAAGAGCTTGCCATGTTCCTACAGGTTGCCAAAGAAGATCGTGAAGAGTTTCGGCAGATTCTTCAGGAGCTTCTTGCGGAAGGAAAGCTTATGCTGACCTTAAAAGGAAAGTATATGAAATCCAATGGAAAGGTACTGACCGGTACCTTTATCAGTAATGCAAAGGGCTTTGGATTTGTGGAGATTGAGGGAAAGGACGAGGACTTATATATCCCGGAGGATAAGACCGGAGGAGCCTTTCATAAGGATACTGTGGAAGTTGTACTTTTACCACCATCCGGCGGAAAGCGTCAGGAGGCACAGGTAATCAAGGTTATTAGTCGTGGTATGACACAAGTGGTAGGTATCTACCAAAAGTCTAAAAATTTTGGTTTTGTAATACCGGACAATACCAAGCTTTCCCAGGATATTTTTATTCCCAAGGAGCGTTCTAAAGGGGCGGTAGACGGGCATAAGGTAGTAGTAGAGCTTACGGATTATGGCAATGAAAATAAAAGCCCTGAGGGCAAAATCGTAGAGATTCTGGGGCATATCAATGACCCGGGAGTGGATATTCTTTCTATTGTGAAGAGCTTTGAGATTCCTATGGAATTCTCGGAGAAGGTTATGAATCAGGTAGAGCGTGTAGCCAAGGAAGTGTCTGATGCAGACAGAGCAGGAAGAAGAGACCTTCGCGATGAAGTCATGGTGACCATTGACAGTGAGGATGCCAAGGACCTGGATGATGCAGTAAGCGTCAGCTATGATGGCGAGAACTTTCATCTTGGCGTGCATATTGCAGATGTCACCAATTATGTGCAGGAGAATTCTGCGCTGGACAGAGAGGCTTTAAAGCGTGGTACCAGCGTATATCTGGTGGATAGAGTTATCCCCATGCTTCCTCATGCGCTGTCAAATGGTGTGTGCTCCTTGAATGAGGGAGTGGATCGTCTGGCACTGAGCTGCCTGATGACCATTGATGGTAAGGGCGAAGTGATTAACTATGAAATCTGTGAGTCCGTAATCAATGTAAATGATCGTATGTCCTATACGATTGTGAACCAGATTTTAACCGAAGAGGATGTGTATAAAAATCATCCCGAGTATGAAAAATATGAGTATTTGGACGAGATGTTCCGCCATATGGAGACATTATCTGAGATATTGATTAATAAGCGAAGAAGACGTGGTGCTATCGATTTTGATTTCCCCGAGGCCAAGATTCTGCTGGATAAAGAGGGAACACCTCTTGCCATCAAGCCATATGAGCGAAACGTGGCGACCATGCTGATCGAAAGCTTTATGCTGGCGGCAAATGAGACAGTAGCGCAGCATTTTTACTGGCAGGAGCTTCCCTTTGTATATCGTGTCCACGATACGCCGGATGCAGAGAAAATTGCCAAACTGGCAACCTTTATCAACAATTTTGGATATTATATGAAGAGCATTTCCAGAGAAGGTGTGAAGGTATCTGATGGTGAAATTCATCCCAAGGAAATCCAGAAGCTCTTGGCGAAAATCGCTGGAACTCCTGAGGAGGCCATGATTAGCCGATTAGCACTTCGCAGTATGAAGCAGGCAAAATACAGTACAGAAAGTACTGGACACTTTGGTCTGGCTTGCAAATACTACAGTCATTTTACTTCACCGATTCGAAGATATCCAGATTTGCAGATTCATCGTATTATTAAGGAGCAGCTTCGTGGAAGACTGAATAATGACAGAATCGACCACTATCAGAACATTTTGGCGGAGGTGTGCAAGCAGTCCTCTGTGACCGAGCGTCGTGCGGACGAAGCAGAGCGTGAGACAGAGAAGCTGAAGAAAGCAGAGTACATGGAAGCTCATCTTGGCGAGGTCTTTGAAGGTGTAGTATCCGGCATTACCCAGTGGGGCATCTATGTGGAACTTCCAAATACGGTAGAGGGATTAATTCATGTTGCAAAAATCCCCGGGGACTACTATTATTATAACGAAAGTACTTATGAAATGGTGGGCGAAGCAACCGGCAGAACCTTTAAGCTGGGTATGAAGGTCAAGGTAATGGCGACGGCAACCGATTCTTTTACTAAGACCATTGATTTTGCGCTTGTCCAGGAGGATGAATAAATGGCAAAGGAAACACAGAAACTAATCGCGAATAATAAGAAAGCATATCACGATTATTTCATAGATGAGACTTATGAGGCGGGCATTGCCCTTCATGGCACGGAAGTAAAATCCATGCGTATGGGTAAATGCTCCATCAAGGAGTCCTTTATCCGCATTGAGAATGGGGAAGTCTTCGTGTATGGTATGCATGTCAGCCCTTACGAAAAGGGCAATATCTTCAACAAGGATCCGCTCCGTGTAAAGAAGCTTCTCATGCATAGGGTTGAGATTAACAAGCTCCTTGGCAAAATTAAGGAGAAGGGTTACACCTTAGTTCCATTGCAGGTATACTTTAAGGATGGGCGTGCTAAGGTGGAAATCGGCCTTGCTCGTGGTAAGAAGCTCTACGATAAGCGTGAGACAATAGCCAAGAAGGACCAGAGAAGAGAAGCGGAGAAGGAATTCAAAGTTAAAAATTTGTAAATATTCAGAGCCTTGCAGATTTTCGAAAAAGACCGAGTAAGCTTGCTTGCAGAGGATTGTTTTCGAAAATCTATATGGCGAGAAGCCATGCAATAAGCAAACAACAAGTAGAACTTGTTGTTAAGGAAAGCCTCGTAGAGGCGATTTTGCGAAGGCAGCTCTGAATTACTTGAAAATACGAATACCTTATGTTATGATACATAAGGTTAAATCTTCGGGGTAGTCAAGGTTTCGACAGGGGTCTTGCAGCTGGAGAAGCGAGTCGCATGCAATGCGTTAAATGGCAAAATTAAAATTAAACGCTGAAGATAATTTAGCATACGCTGCCTAGTTGCAGCAGTCTGACCTAGTGCACCTACACATTAGGACCCAGGCTTCGACTATGTAGGAAACGACACCGGCAAAGCTTTGAGCCGGTGGGCGTATCATGAAGCTACTGAAGCGGCAAGGGTGTTAATCCCCGTGTCGTAGAGGGAATGCCAAAGGATTAACTACACTCGTAGAAGTACAGGGAATGGGCTTTTGGACACGGGTTCGACTCCCGTCTACTCCACTCAACAGGGAAGAAATGAACTCACTGGGTTCGACTCCCATCGGATTAAATCCACTCTTTGAAAGAAGGCAATCGCTTAGGTGATTGTCTTCTTTTCGTGTGTGCCAAGCATGGCACTAATCTTGCTAGTGAAAGTCTAGCCACGGGTTTTTACCGCCAAGTGTAGCGAACCACAAGTCGGTATCAGTAATGGTACGGATGAAGGAAGTGGTGTAGCAAAGTTCTTGAGCCTACGAACAGAAACTTGATAAGGCGATTAGGTGGGTAAGGTTGCACTACAAACCGAAGCCCTATTGTTCTGTCTTTATTAATATTTTCCAACTTTCCATGTCTGGTATTTTGGGGGTACTAATCACGTCGTTCAGAAAGCTAAAAAAATATTTTGAAAAAATATTGAAGTTATGCAACTTTATGCTTACCTAATGCATCAAACAATATAGAAAACGTACATCGTACATAAATTTTTGGGGGGAAAGGTGTGCAAATGATATGAAGAACATTGCTGTATTTAATAATTCTACAGGTGTTGTGGGGGTGTTGGAATCTTTATTGATCGGTGAAGTGCATATGATAAAAGCATCTACATTAGAAGAATTATTACAATTAATAAAATGTGAAAATATTCATTTGATTCTGTTTGATATGGATTTAGATGAAATTGGTTTGGAGTACGGATTAGAGATGATTCAAAGCATAAGGAAAAGTACCGGTGTACCATTAATTGTAATTTCAAGTACAATAGTAAAAACGGCCATGATAATGCCGCTTAATGTGGGTGCCGATGATTATGTAACAAGTTGTGATAGTCCTCTGGTTATAGCTGCAAAAGTGAAAGCTCAGTTACGCAGATATACAGAGTTGAGAACACAAAATTGCGACATCGTCACACAGTACCGTATAGGAGAATTGGTATTAGATGACATATATCATACTGTAAGCGTGGATTAGGATATAAGGTTGGATAAAGAATTGAGGAGGTGGAATCGTGCAGATATTAGGTTTTGCCGGAAAAAAAACAAATGAAAAAATAGTTGAAGAAATTATTTTAGAACAGTATAACCAATATTATCGATTGGCATATAGTTATGTGCATAATGAAGCGGATGCAGAAGATATTGTTCAAAGCGGTGCATATAAGGCAATCAGAAACAGTAAAACATTACGAAATCCGGAATACGCCAAGACATGGATATATCGCATCATGTTAAATGAGATATTTAACTTTTTACGACAACCCAAAGCGGTGTCATACGAATATATGCAGGAAGAAATGGGGATAGAGGCTGAACATGTGGAAGATGCATACACAGATATTGATTTGCAGAGAGCTTTGGATTCTCTTCCGGAACAGGACAAGGCAATTGTAGTAATGAAATTTTTTGAGGACAAAAAATTGGAAGAGATAGCGGATATCCTCAATGAAAATATAAATACGATAAAAAGCCGTTTGTATCGCAGTATGAAAAAGCTTCGTATCAGATTAGAATAGGCGAAATGGAGAAAAAATTTATGAAAGATAACATGAGTAGTTTTGAACATCATTATGAACAGTCGGAGGAGGTATTACAGTCCTTGCAGAAAGAATATTTGAAGAAGGCGATGTCTGAAGAACAGTTAAGCAGGCTGAAAATGAAAATGGAAGAGGCAAAATGTGAAAATTGTAAAGAAAGAAGAAATGCACGTATTACAAGAATTACCACAACAGCTGCAGCATTGGTAATTGCATTTATTGCTTTACCGAATATGTCACCTACCATTGCTTATGCCATGGAACAGATGCCGATTCTTGGCCGTTTTGTAAAGGTTATAACCTTCCGTAATTATGAGTATGAGGATGAACAGCATAAGGCAGAGTTGGATATTCCCGAAATAGTGATAGATGATCAGATTCAGGATGAACGGCTCCGAAGTGTATTGGAGGATACAACGAATGAAATGAATTCCGAAATTCAGAATCTTTCCAATGAATTATTGGATGAATTTGTAAATCATATGCGGGATGAGTTGGGATATAAGGAGCTTATCGTTAAGAGTGAAGTTGTGGCAACTACACAGGAATATTTTACCTTAAAGCTGTCTTGCTACCAAAGTGAGGCGAGCGGATACGAAAGGGATTATTTTTATACCATTGATTTGATTTCCGGCAAGCGATTGCAATTGAAAGATATATTTAAGGAAGGCGTGGATTATATTACTCCTATCAGTGAGAATATTAAGGAGCAGATGCAAAGTCAAATGGCAAAGGATGAAAATGTTTTATATTGGTTGGCTGATGAAATGGAAGAGCTGAACTTTAGTGGTATTACAGAGGAAACAAATTTCTATATCAATGAGGATGATGATGTAGTAATCAGTTTCAATGAAGGGGATGTAGCTCCGATGTATATGGGAAACGTGGAGTTTGAAATCCCAGCAGAAGTTTTGCAAGAAATCAGAAAATAATTAGGAGTTTTGATTCATGAAGCAATTTGATATTAGTGCCTCTGTATTGCATATAATTGCAATGATATTTATGCTTTGCGACCATTTATGGGCAACAATTATTCCGGGAAATCAATGGCTTACCTGTCTTGGAAGGTTAGCATTTCCGATGTTTGCTTATATGGCAGTAGAAGGGTATTTTCATACCAGCAATTTTAAACGTTATGTATTGCGTCTGTTATTGTTTGCTGTAATATCAGAAATACCATTTAATCTTATGTATAGCAGCAGTTTTATTTATCCATTTCATCAAAATGTGATCTGGACTTTGCTATTAGGTATCGCTTTTATTCATGTAAATGAACTTGTGGCAAGGAAAAACAAATTGTGGCTACGTATTGGCATGGGATGTATCACCGTAATGCTTGGATGGTTAATAGGAATGTTGACGATGGTGGACTATTATGGTGTCGGTGTAGTAACGATTCTGGTATTTTATTTCTTACGAAAACGTACATGGTGGTGTTTGTTAGGACAGATTGCAGTATTGTATTACCTGAATGTAGAAGTATTGGGAGGCTTCTACTTTGAAGTAAATATCATGGGGAAAATTGTACCGATTGTGCAGCAAGGGCTGGCATTATTAGCATTGATACCTATTTGGTTATATCGGGGAAGAATGGGATATAAGCGTAAGTGGTTTCAATATGCATGTTATGGATTTTACCCATTACACATGGTGATATTGTATTTATTAAGAAGCTAGATGAAGCAAAAGGCTTTCCAGAGATGGAGAGTCTTTTTTTACACTTATTTGCTTTTGTATAAAGTACTTGAAACTTTTGTGGAATTTTAAAAATCTAATATAACAGAGCAATAGGGAGAGGTTTTATTATGGTTTTTAGTAGTATTGAATTTATTTTTGTTTTTCTGCCACTGTTTCTGTTGACGTACTATATGATACCGGGAAGGATGAGAAATGCATGGATATTTGCAGGTAGTATTTTATTTTATACTTTGGGTTCTATACAGAAACCGGAATATGTCGCATTATTGGTCGTATCACTTTTGTTCAATTATATAATGGGTTGTCTGATTGGAGCATATAATAATCGATTTTGGATCATCATGGGTGTGGGAGTAAATCTTCTGTATTTGGGTTGCTTTAAATATCTGTTGCAAGTATTTCCGATAGGTATTAGTTTTTATACTTTCCAGGCAATGGCATATTTGTGCGATGTAAGAAAAGGTATATGTAGTCATGAAAAATCATTTGTGAATTTTGGAACATATCTTTGTATGTTTCCTCAGTTGATAGCGGGACCGATTGTACGGTATCCAACTGTGTGTATTCAGATTTATAAGCGAAAGTATCATTTTCACAATTTTGTACAGGGATTGCAAATTTTTATCATGGGACTTGGGAGTAAGGTGTTGTTGGCAAATCAGGTAGGAAACTTATGGAAACAGTTGTCTGCGATTGGTTATGAAAGCATAACGACACAACTGGCATGGTTAGGTTTACTGGCGTATACTTTTCAGATTTATTTTGACTTCTGGGGATATTCTTTAATGGCAAAAGGACTTGGGAAAATGCTAGGCTTTGAACTTCCACTTAATTTTGATTATCCTTACTTGTCTACCAGTATGACAGAATTTTGGAGAAGGTGGCACATTACACTTGGGAGCTGGTTCAGGGAGTATGTATATATACCACTTGGCGGAAATCGCAGAGGCAAGTCAAGAACATACAGAAACTTGTTTATTGTGTGGATGTTGACCGGAATATGGCATGGTGCCAGTTGGAATTTTGCTTTGTGGGGAGTTTTATTATTCTTTTTAATCGCATTAGAAAAAGCAGGATTAAAAAGAATATTTGACAGGTACAGAGTAATCGGTCATTTGTATATGATAATTGTGATACCTCTTTCATGGGCAGTGTTTGCACATAGCGATTTAGCGCAAATGTCTTGTTTTTTTAAAAGATTGTTCCATATAGGAGTAACTGATAGTTATGTATATACGCAGGATTATATAAAGTATGGAAGAGAATATGGATTTGTGCTGATTATATGCTTATTGTTTACCACAAGGATACCGCAAAAACTGTGGAAAAGAATCAAAAAAACTTATACAGGTCAGTTCCTTCTGATTGGAATTTTTGTCGGAGTAATTTATTGTCTCTATATAGGGTTAGATAATCCGTTTTTATATTATCAGTTTTGAGGTTTTGAAGTTTGAAACAAAGAGGCAGTGGATAGAGAATAAATTTGAGCATCACAAATA
>F42_Fallow_Deer__coassemble_354_pt1 | contig 26366 bp, 26 predicted proteins | sample F42_Fallow_Deer__metabat2_low_PE_003 | metagenome-assembled genome bin F42_Fallow_Deer
GGAGAACCTGCATCCCTTTTATTTACTGGTTCTGGCTAGGGTGTGAACTGTAACATCCATTTTTACGGAATAATTATTTGTTCTAAAGAACAAGTATATCACATTTTTCATTATTTGAACATACTATACTACATAATAAACGGCATATAATCATGAACAAAAAAAGAAAGGCTTAATTTGCCCTTCCTTTCAATTCATCTTCTATTATTCTTCGACAAATGCTTGTACTGCATTTAATATCCGCTTTTGTTCTTTCTTTGGCAAGCCTGATATCATGCTGTACAATTCGTTTGTTACTCCGGTTACTGAGTGTTCTACCACATCTATCAAAAGAGAATCCGCTGATACTTCCAGTGCATTTGCAATAGCTACAAAAGTATCCAGCTTCGTTACTTTTACACCTCGTTCTATTACACTAATATGAGTAGGACTCAAATCTACCAATGCAGCCAAATCTTCTTGGGAAAGATTTTTTGCTTCTCTCGCACTTTTGATTCTCTGTCCGACCAGCTTTGAATCCATCGCTGTACCTCCTTTAGAACAAATATTAGTTCTAAAGACAGTATACCTATTAATCCTTGTTTCTTACACAATCCATACAACAAGTTATAGTTCTACAGAACAACTTTTAAAATTTTCGTTTATTATGTGCAACATTCCTCCTGAATGGCTATGCATTTTCTACTTCCTTTGCCACTGTAAATACCAAAGCAGGAATGACCTCACTCTGGTCGACTCCCCCCCAATGCTATGGCAGTTTCCGCCACCATTGACAATCGGGGAAAGTGGTGTTGCAGGTTATCCACCGACGGCGACGAACTCAAGGACAGCTTTGCTTTCTTGACCGTCGGAATACACATTGTAACACCACTTTCCCCGCTTCTCAATGGCAAGCCCCTTCGGGGTGGCTACTTTCCCCTCCGGCTCAGAATCTAAGAACAACTTCGCTCCCCTAAACTGTACAGAAAGGGCAACTGTTAGTTTTTCCTCCTGCAAAGATGTTACTGACATATTTACGTTTCTATCAGTTTTTACTAACACCTCTACAGCAATTCCAATATTAGAATCTTGTATTGATATGTCAGATATAGGTTTTCACAGTCTGTAAGTGACACCACTCTATTTTCTACCGTCAGTTTGTTCCCTTAATGTGCTTTTGTGTCACATATCTACTTCTTGGCCCATACTACTTAATAATTCTTCTTCAGGCAACAGCATCTTTCCTTTCGGAGATTCATTCTCCGCAATTTCCCTTTTCCCCAGCCGTTTAAACGGTGCTATTTCTCAACTGCAGACAGACAGCCCACATACTCTACTTCTTTGTAGCAAGCATAGAACAAAGTCCCGTAAACGGGCCCTTGTTCCTCGTCGGGCTAAAGCCCAAACCCTTCCGCTTTGCGGAACAAACTATGTGAGTGTATGCTGAGAGGATGTGATTTTATGTATATTAAGCTCTACTTATCAAGTAATTAACATTGCGTATGAACGTTCATGCCATAAACAAAGTGGCTGTGAAACGAATAGTCTCCTAGCCACTTTGTCTTTACTTTGCTTATTTAACAGTCACATATTTCTGATATTTGCTATTAGGTTTATCTGGTATTGTCATCGCCAGTCTTCCTTGTTCTACGAGTGGCTTTATATATTTCCTAGCAGGTTTCTTATCTTTATACCCCAGCATCTCTACAATTTCGTATATTCCCTTAGGCGTTTCACAAAATTGTAGAATTTTTGCACTATGATTATTACTTTCATAATATCCAATTGCATTTTCTTCTGAGGTTCTATCTGGGGTCTTATCTAGGGTTCCATCTGGGGTCCTATCTGGGGTCCTTTCGTCCAAATTCATCTCAGTTGATACCCTAGTAAACGGTATCGAAACCACAATCGAATTTTCCCGAAATTCATAAGTTTCCCTACCATAAGCTTCTGTTTTTTTAGGTACACCTCTGCCAGTCCGCTCACTGATATGCAGCTGCAGGAAAATATCAGACAGCTTCTGATTGACCGGAACTGACTCGCCCGCAAAAAATCCTTCCATCGTTTGTCCCGGCGGAATTGTCCCTCTGGACAATATTTCAATTCTGTCGCTAAATACCGTAATCATTGGCGCATTTCCGGATATCCATAGGTTGTGAACAAACGCATTAATGATTGCCTCTCTGAAAGCCTCTGCGTCAAACAAGAAAATCTCTTTTCGCTCCACCTTACGATTCCGTTCATCTGCCTGCGGAACATTCAACACATCGCCATATTCAAGCACCTTATCCAACGAAAGCAATAAACAGGTATTACCAAATTCCCTGACGGAATACATCGTAGACGCTTTATCGGTTCCGTTAAAAATTGCAAAACGTATGGGAATGTAACTGTTATCAGACAGTAACTGTGCCAGTAAATTATATTTACCTGCTTCTGTCAGCAACCCCATATTCTTTTTAAAGGTTCTCTTGTTTAGTGTAATGCCCTTTGAAGCATAATATACAAATAATTTTTCAAACGTCAAATCTTGATACTCCGCCTCCGTATTATTTATAGTCGGTAATCCAACACGTAAAATATAGAACAGATTGGACTCTCTTTCCGGATATTTGTTCAAATTCACCTTACTAGAGCCAATTCTCAAATACCGATTTCCATCAAAACTTGTCGGAACTTTTGACGCTGCCGGCACTACCATAACAACAATTCTCTTTCCATCCATCGTTAACTCATGAAAAGAAAAATTATTATCCGGAACAACCTGTCTTGCAAGAAAATGCTCCAGTGGTTCGTTCTTAACATCAACTGTATAATCGAACTTTGTTCCTGTCAGTTCATGTGTATCATTGTTAACTCCCCAAACAAGATATCCAAACGCCTGTCCTTCCAAAGCAGCCGCATTTGACAGGGAAGATATATACTCACCTATTCCGTTCGGCTCATACCAGTTTCCCTTAAACTCAAACCAATTTGCTTCTCTCGGATAATCAATTAATTCTCTGACAATTTTTTCTAAATCCATTTATATCCGCTCCTTCTGTATTACTCTTCCCAATACTCATATTCATTATCACGGCACCATCTGATAGCAATCTCCCGATGTGCATTGTCCTGATATTCATACCATTGTTTCGCAATACCCATCCGATTCACTGTATCTTTAAATCTGCGGAATGCACCTCGCCCCTGTATTGCATTGTAAAGCTGATTCTGCATAGCTCCTTCCGGCAAGCTATCCACAAAATCCTCCATAATGCTATATTCGTGGATTTCATACTTGGATGGCAGTCGTATAAAGCGTTCCGGCTCCTCATCCAATAGTTCTCTTTCCTCTTCATCATCGAATCCACCATACTCCGAAAACCAGATACTTTCGTGTTTTTTCAAATCATAAAAATACTGCCACTCGTCAGACGCAGCCTCAATGGCATCGATTACAACACTAAGCTTCAGCCTGGGCTTGGCGTTATAACTGTTACTATGATACCTCAGCCAAACGGAACTTTCTAACACCTCCGCTTTCATCAGTTGATAGTCACCCACAACCTCATCATAAAATAAAGGTTTATCCCCCTTCTCACCAAGTATTGGAGCCTGTACCAGACTCAGCTCGTCTATCACATCCGCTTTTGCAAATGCACCATTCAGGATGCTACCACCTTCCAAAAGAAATTTTGTACCGATACAATTATGCCACAATTTATACAGTGCCAATTCCACATCAATCTCTTTCTCTCCTGCAAACACGTAAGAAACGCCTATACTACGCAGATACGCCAGATAGGCATCCTCCACTTCCTCACTAAGCACTTCCACAATATGCGCCTTATCATATCCCGGATCCTCATCATGAACAACAGCATCCTTCCAGCCAAGCTTTCCATGGGTATCAAAAGCAACCGCATAAAATTCAGCAGTATATGATGCAATATAATCCTCTCGTTCCACCTTCTGCTCCTGAAACACAGTCAAATCAGGATACCAGCCTCCCGTAAAACTGCTCTCCATAGTCAGTCTGCCACAGATGAAACCATCAGCACCAAATTCTCTATGTATCTTATAATATTGCTCCGCTGCCTTTAAACTGGCCTCTGACTCTAAAAATTTGCCTATCACTTTGCCATCTATAGATGTTACCATGTGACAGATAATGTATGGTCTGTTCATTTTTTTAGTTCTCCCTTATCCTTCAAACGCCATAGCCAACAGTTCCGCCGCAGCCTTCTCATCCCTTACCCTGATGAGATTATCCCATGCATCTTCTTTTCCCAATAGGTTCATTCCGCCATGCCATACCAACAAATGATCAATCACCGCAAAATGCTCTATCTCTTCTTCCGAAATCTCCACCCGAATTCCCACACCTTGCATTTGTTCGATAAGCGCATACAGAAAAGCTGCATTTCCAAACATAGTGCGCTCCGGACTTTCCGTAATAATCGTTATCTTCACACCGGACTCCTGCCTTGCTTTTACAATACTGATAAAACGCAGTATCTTTTCTCGGGTAATATGCGGGCTGGATATCACAATCTCCTTTTCTGCTTCAATCAGATCCCGTTCAAACACTTCCATATAGTTTCCGGAATCATAGATTGCATTCACATCTTGTTTATTTTCCATTGTATCCGACACAACTTTAAAGCCAATCTTTTTATACGTCCGCAAACGATTCAAATACATATTTTGAAACTTGCTTATGTGCGAATCTATATAATCATATACTACAACATCTTTCTTTCCCTCGTAATCACGATTCACTCGTCCCACATACTGTTCCAAACGTCCCGCAAAGGAAACCGGAGCTGCCAACATAAGAGTATCTAATCTTGGGCAATCAAAACCTTCTCCTATCTTTTGCCCGGTTGCAACCAATATAAAGGATTTATCCCGTGGTATCTCTTTCAATTGCCTTCTGATACTCTCATTTTCTTTACCTGAGTTATCTCCATAAAGAATAAATGTAAAATCCGCAACACCCTGCACATAGTCGTAAATGTACTTCGCATGCTCCTTATATTTTGTCAGCACTACCGGCGTTCTGCCCTTTTCCACACACGCTTTGATATCCTCGATAATCTGTTCATTTCGTAACTTACTGCCACTTACGAGTGCATAGGCCTCATTGATATCATCTTTATTGACCGCAGTATTCGCCACTCTTGTATATCGAGGTATCACCAGATGATCAATTCCTTGCGCTTCATTCCTTTCCAATGCAGTGTATTGATGACGTATCGGTCCCAAAAGCATATAATTTATTTTCTCCAGATTGTCACTTCTCATGGGTGTTGCGGATACTCCATATACATACTTGGCATTTACCTTCTTTAAAATCTCCTGTGCCGTAGTAGACGCTGCGTGATGACATTCATCCATAATTACCATACCATAATCATTCAGACGCTCATGAAACTTCCCCTTTTTATACAAAGAACCTATCATAGCAATATCCACAATTCCTGTCAGAGTATCTCTACCGCCTTTCAGCGTTCCGATTACACTTTCACGTACCTTTACCCGACCAGTCTTTGTTTTATATTCCGGCATCGCTTCCTCAATATACAAAAACTTATTCAGCTCATCCTCCCACTGAGAGATTAAATCCGTGCTTTCCAGTAAAATCAAAGTATTTACTTTTCTCTGTGCAATCAGATAACTGCACACCACCGTCTTACCAAAGGCCGTAGCTGCACTAAGAATTCCATTCTCATAGCTTAATAACCTCTGAGCAGACAAATTCTGCTGCATCCGCAACTCGCCCTGAAAAGAAACACGAATCGGACGCCCTTTCTCTCTCTGGTCTTCTATTTCATACGCTATACTAGCATCTTTACATTTGCCAAGCAACTCTTCCAATAATCCTCTGGGAATTTTAACATAACCATCCACATCCATTCCCATGTAGACTATACTGAAATTGTAATAATTGGAATATCCCAATCGTTTATTCTTATAAAACACTGGATTATCAAAGGTTGCCATACAGCGAATCTGATTTTGCAAACGTGGCTGCAAATTCAAAGCATCCACATACACACCATCTGCCAGAACAATATGCAGCTTTCCTGTCACATCTTCCGCCACAAAATCATCATTTCTCTTCCAAGGTTTCGACCGATTCTTACTCATGACATAATCGGATGCTTTATTACGCAAAAACAAGTCTCCCTGCCATTTTGCAATATACTGTTCTACTTCTTCCTGTAGCAACTTTTTTGTTTGAAACAATCGTTCCCACTGCTGTGGGTAAGCGTTCCAGTTTTCATCCACAAATGCACTGTTTCCGCTTTATAATGCCTGCCCCTGCAACGGTAAAGCAATCAGATTTCCAATAGAATCTGTTACATCCTGTGAGGGATACATTCGATCATAATATTTAAAGGATTTAAGATTAATCGTAGTTGCACCTTTATCCAACAGCAGAAAACCAAAATTTCTTGCCAAAGAAGCTGGTATCGGCTTTTGGAAGATAATCCACACATGAGCACCTTTCCCCGAACGGGAACGCTCCACAAGTGCATCAATACCATTTTGCTTACAAATCAGCCGAAGTGCATCCACCTCATCATGCCACATTTCATCTTCATTGGCAAAATCTGTTTCTGCCGCATCCTTCTCATGATTATCAAAATCAAAGACCAGAAAGCGACAGGTTCCATCTGCCAAAAGTGGATACACACCAATCACATCTGCACCATCTTCTCGATACCCCAGCAGATAATTCATCAAAATTTCCGGTGTCAGTTCGGTCCAGCAAGCATACTCACAATCCCCACAATAGGTCTTCTCTCCCTTTTGCTTCGGGCATATTGCATTATTCCAACGATTATCACATTGTGGATAATAATTGCCATTCTTTGCTCTTTTGGCAAATACATCCTCTCTTCCCCAGAACATAGAAAAGAAGAGGACCGCAAGCTTCTTGTCAATGAACTGCTGCGTGACTCTTCCACCCTGGTCTAAATCAAACTCTTCCTTACTGACAGGGGTATCCATAAACACCTCACTATTGGAATACGGAATTTCCGCCTTTTCAAGCAGTTCACGGAGTTCTTTATTTTCTGCCTGCAAGGCTCTGACTAATTTTCTGAGGGAATCAAGATTATAGGCTTCTATGTTCATCTGTTTTTCCTCTTTGTATTTTCAAGGGTTATCCATTCATCCAATGACAGCGGCACATAATCCGAATACATGCAGAAACAATTGATCATATTACAGGGAATATTTCTCTCATTACCCTGCGCATCTATAGTAACCGTCTGTCTGGTTATCTCCTGAAACTGCTCCAAGAGCCTTTGATCCTGCGTATCATGTACGTGGCCATATAACATGTATGTTTTAGGTTCTCCATTTTCATCCAGGCGGTATTGTCCGTTATAACACATAATAGGATAATGGCACAAAACAACTTTCCGCTTATTATCCGAAAGCTCCTCATATGGTTTGATCCACCGAAACCGACTTGCATCCATATCTTTATTTGTCAGAAAGCGGTCATGATTTCCCTGTATCAGATAAAGTCTCCCATTTAACCGCTTAAGTAAAGCATTTGTTTCTTCTGCATTGCCCCAAGACAAATCACCTATGATAATCACATCATCATTTTTTCGAACCTTGCCATTCCATTTCTCAATCATATATTCATTCATCTCTTCCACGCTTTTAAAACCGCGCCTATCCATGCGCGTGTTCATATTTGCATGAAAGAAGTGCAAATCAGCAATATAATATCTCAAATTACCACTTCCTTACTCCAACATCTTTACGGCTTCTACCACATAACCATATGCTTCCAACTTCGCCTTCTTAATATACGAAAGCTTTTGATATTCCTTTAATGCAATCTTAGAATCTATATATTTTTCCGGTTCCGTAATCAGAGGACAATTCTCTTGGTTCGTCAAAACACTTGCTGCTAGATACATGACTTCACAGGCATATAATGCCGCATATTCCCCATTATATTTTGTTTTGTAGATATGTCCCCTGATACCACTCAATCCCTTTTGATAATGCTTATAGTCATCTGCCCGTATACTGCCTCTTCCGATAATGCAGGCACAAGCATTAATCGTATCCTTTAAAACCTCTTCTTTACTGATATCCAATCCTCTATATGCCAATTCTGCTTTCACAATTCTATCGTATGTACTCTTTACTTCTTTAAAATCACTCATTTCACGAAACAAAGACATACAATCAAACATTTGCTTCATAATTTCAAGTTCCTTGGAGACTCCGAAAGGTATTCCTGTTGTATTTGGTGCAAACGCGGTAAGCTTATCTCCTAAAATACAGTTTATATTCGGAATCTGCACCACAATATCCGGTTTCTCCACCAAAAGCAGCTCATTCTGTATGCTTCTTTTTACCACTGACGGATAATGGTTCTCTTCAAACAAAACATCCAACAAAATAGTAACTTCCCTTCCGGAAGTAGGAGACAGATACGCAAATTTAAAATGTCTCTTTTCAATGCTATTCTTACCAATTCTCTTTTGCTCTTCTACTCGCACAAAAGGAAATAACTTACCCGCTTTGTCTATATAATTATCAATATCCGTTCCCGGTTCAACCACAATATCAATATCCGTAGATAAACGCATTGGTTTCTTCAAAAGAAGCATCAGGCACGTACCACCCTTAAATATAAAGGGCAGTTCTACCCTTGATATTGCTTCCAACAATCCAAATGCGAATAGCACCCTTTCCAATAGAGCAGGATCATTTCCACTATCCTTTTGTAATGCTTCTATATGCTCCTTGCTATAATTTTCTCTCGTAAGCATCCTCTTCTCCTTTACTCTTCATGTAATTTTTCAACTTTTCAGCAGCATTTCTCCGCCTTGCGTACCGCATCATTTTTTTCTCATCAATCAGATATCTTTCCATTGCAGTTTCCACAATCAATGGATATTCACTAGGGCTAAACAAATATCTTATTATTGACTCCGCAAATATATCCACCAATAACTTTTCCAAAGTCATACCATAAGGATTTTGCTTATCTTTTGGTGCTTCGCTGACCTTATCCACAATAACCACGCAATCTTCACACCAATATCGTTGAAACATATCTTCTTTGGGCTTGTACAATACTCTCCCCGCATATTCCTCTTCCAAAAAATCAAACAGGAAGCCACCAATCTCTTTCTCTATTTGTATCACAATCGTATTGTTTGCTATCTGATGATTCAAAAATTCGTTCAATAAAAAGGCTTCAAAAATGCAAAACTCAGCTAATGGATACTCTTCTTCAATCAATTGCTGTAATTTTTTTGCCTTTTCACTATAGCGCGGTGTATACACTGCACCTACTTTCGATAGATTTCTGGAATACGCATCATATCCCCTTCGATAGATCAATCCTTTCGATATCAACTCAGGCAAAATCCATTTATAAGAATTATAATTAAATTCCCGATTATGCTCCTGCAATTTTATATAGAGTTCTTTTCGTGTAAATATCAAATTTTCCGGTAATCTCTTTACTATATCTTCATACCACATATTATCGCCTCATATCCACCGGCAATTTTTTCTTTTTTTGCCGATAAATATATAATAGCACAAATCTGCCCGCTTCGCAAGACCTATATCCATTGGCAAATTATTTTCTTTTTGCCGATAGATAAAGCCGTAGTTTTTGGTAGAATTGAAAAACGAGAACAGCTCAACACTGTCCTCGCCCCTATCACATCATCACTATGCTCTTTCAAGTGCATCCACAGTCCATATTCCTGCTTCATCCACCCTCAGTATCCAACATCCTCACGGCCCGAATTCACCGCAATCCACTACACACTTTACTACACACTTTTTGCATCAAACTACGTTATTTTACGATAATTTGCACCACTCTTATTCTTTCAAATTACTTGTGTCAAACCACCCGCAAATTCCGTAAAATCAAGCATTTAAGCCACTTCCAAGCCCTTCAGGAGTCTCATGGAAAAGCACCAGCCTACGAATTCAATAAATTCCTGCTTGTATGCTTCCATTTTATTAAAACCTCCTGTATTTTTCATTAAGCTACAAGCCGTGCCATTTTAAAATTGGATAAGCCGTGAAACACTTGTGTTTCTAAGGCTTCAGACAATTTTGAAATGATAGGGCGACAGCCCGTGACCGAGAGAGTTCACTCTCGAGGTACGGCTTGCAGATAGTCTCAAAATAGCCTTACCACACACTTACTACACACTTTTGAACTTACACAGCCTTTTCCATCTTCATCATTTCTGTAAACATTGTATCCTCTGTCACATGACAATACAAATCCATCGTCATCTGCAAAGAGCCATGTCCCAGAATTTTTTGTAATGTCTTTGGCTGCATTCCATTTTCGATTGCTCTTGTGGCAAAGGTGTGGCGAAAACAATGTGGTGAGAACTTCTCAAACTCCGGATATTCCTTTTCCTAATTCTTTACCATTAAGGGATTTCCCCATTTGTGCCTCCTTTCCAGATTGTAGCCTCGAAAGGAAACATCAAATATCCTCTCTATACTACCATAAAACCTTCCATTTTTCAACCATTTCAGCATGACGGTTATGAAATAGCATTCAGCATGACGGTTATGAAATAGCAAAATACCAACAATCCGACAATTTACAACTACATAATTTGATTTATCAGCCATGTATCCAACCTGCCTTTGTGTGCATATAATCTGTTACCAATGCGGATGGTAAAGTTGTTTCTTGGGTCAGCAAGAAGCTCTCTTGCCTTGGTCTGACCGATGCCCAAATATTCACACATTTCTTTCACATTGAGCAATGCTTTCTTATCAATCTTATCCATATCAATCCACTTCCCTCCCTCAGTGTTTATTCATCCCTTCATTTTACAAATTGCACCAAATGCATTCCAGAGAAAAACGTTTAAACACTTAACTTTCCGATATTCTTGCTCACTGCTTTTCGCAATTGTAATTGAGAAAAAGGAACTTATCAAGGCGATAAAACATACCTTAACAAGTCCCTTTCCCTCATTTAGTGGATAATTAAGCAGTTAAGCATATAAGTGCTTCGCCACCTTTTACATCTGATTCTAATACATACCTTAAGCTGTCAATTCAATTCCTCATATATTACAGAAAATATCGCCATTTGTAGCAAGCAGAGACCAAAGCCCCTCAAACGGGTCCTTGGTCAAATGTTGAGTTCTGCCCAAACCCTTCCGCTGTGCGGAACAAACTGCGTGAGAAACTTACAAACATAATGCTATAACACCATTTGCAATATCACTAATTTGTACCTTTTTATTGCTTAAAGTATTAATTCCAACTAAGTCACATCCAATCCCCTGCCCTGTCATTTTTACATAGCTTTCCTTCATCGCCCAAATCCGTGTAAATTCTCTATCCCTATCGGAACTCCTCTCCAACAATTCCAGTTCCTCTTTACAACATACCCGCCTTGCAATCTCCCACGAAAACGAACGAATATCCTGAATGTCAACTCCAATAGGACTATCAGCCACTGCCACTGCACAACCACAGCTACAATGACTGATATTAAAATAGACATCCGGATATTCTGCAAGATAGGGCTTCCCATGCTCACCATAGTCCAGTGTAAAATCCACTATCTGAAAGCACTCCTTCAGACCAATCTTTAACATCAGATAAGCAATCACACAATTCTTCCGATCATTGGCTTGCCGATAATGCATTGCTTTTCGACGACGTTCTTCCGGCAACATGGGAAGTGCAGATTGAATAAAGTGCTCTGATACACGCTCTAACTGTTCAAACACATATACCCTATACATGTGTTTCCAGATAACTCACTATATCCCCTACAGTAACCAAGTCTTTTATCTTTTGGTCAGGTATTTCCATATTAAATTCCTCTTCAAATGCTACCACCACATTAATAACATCCAACGAATTCAATCCCAAATCAACAACCAGACTTGACTGCTCACAAATCTTATCCTTCTCCAATACTGTAAATTCTGACAGTATCTCAATTACTTTCTCTAACATTTTTCAGTCCTCCATTTCATGACAAAATAATACACGTCCACTTACTTCTGATATCTTGTAATCTTCTTGCTGGTATTCTTCGCAAACTCCGTATCACGCAAAATCACTTTCCCAATCTGCTTATGCAGTGCTTACTTATGCAAACATGCGAGGTGTAAAATCTGTTGACCGTATTGTGGAATTATGTGAAAGAGACCTTGCCTTCATCTGGCTTACCCAGGGTGAAAAACCTAAGAGGGATGCGTTTTACGATTTCATCGACAGGAAACTCACCGGAGAAATACTCAACTATCATCTTGCAGGACTGCTTGACATGATTGTTTCGCTTTATACCCGATATAATGAGCTTCTGAATGAAAATGATTACGGCCAGAAATACGATCTGGGAAATGTCTGGATGTTTGTCATTGAAGGTATGGATATGGTCTTTCCATCTACTTTTCCGATGCAAAAGTTTTCCGGCTCTATTTCGTCTGTAAACAGTTCATCCGGTGTCAGCCATTCATCCAGCCACACTCGAAAGCCTTGTTCTCTTCCCCACCGGGCAACCTCTTTCATGACAGCAATAGCCTCTTCAAGTTGATTATAAATAATCTCTATCTTTTCCATAAAAACCTCTTAATCTATTTGTTTTCTGACTTGAAAATATGTTCTCTAATCTCAGCCTCATGCTTTCGACAATACGCATAGCTTTCCTGCATAAATTCTGAAATCCTCATCGTGCTATACATCTCACGTACTGTATCGGTTATTGGAACGCCATCAATCTCCATAGTAAAAAAATATGGATAAATACAGCCGCCATGTTCTCTCGGATAATAGGGATTTACAGAACTAAGTCTTTCATCACTCATCACTGCTTCAACAACCAGTTCCGATAGAATCCACTTTAGTGACGGATTTTCATATTCTTCGTATGAATCCTTAAACAAATCATTCCACACAGCAAACCACACAAAATGCACTAACTCGTGCAAAGCATTTCCCAGTGCACCCTTTTCCGAATTCAAGTAGAACACATCAAAAGAATGTTCTTTCAAATACCTTGGAGAAACTGGATTTAGAGATATATTACAAACCAAATCATTAAACCGTTCTGAACAATCTATTCCAAATGCATCTGAAAATGCCTGCGTTATTTCTGCATTATGTAGATTCCAGTGCTTACTATATGCTTGCACTTTCTCTTCCAGTAACGTTTCATTAGCTTTATATACCTCGGATAATTTCTCCTCGAAATATTTTTTTCTTTCCTCGCCGGAAAGACTATATGCGTATTCTTTATCCAATTCTTCAAAGAAATAAAACAAAGAATCATTCCAAAAAGTTGACGAATCATCTTTCTGAAACACCATAATCGAATCCAACACATATTGAAAACCCGGGTTCACAAATTCTATATGCATACCACACCTCATTTTCTGATATTAACACTTACAAAATCAACCTATATCGTTCCAGATTATCTGCGTTTCCCTCATATACAAATCCATTTTTTAATGCAATACTTTTGCTGGCATTTTGCTTGGTATCACATTCAATAATACAGCTACCAATCCCTAAATATCTTGCATATTTTATGAGTTCCTTGGTTACTTCGTCTGCAATTCCCTTTCCCCAATACTCCTTATTTAAAATCCATCCTATCTCGTAGTCAGATTCCTCATACTGATGAAAAATTGCATGTCCAATTACTTTTCCGGTTAGTTTCCAAACAATTGCATAAACTAATGTTTTTTCGCACATACCAGCTGCTCGAATAAACTCTTTTGTCCTCCCCCTATCAAAAGCACGCTCAATATACATCATAACATTCTCATCAGAAAGCACCTCATATAAATCGTCAGCATCCTCCATGCTGAAATCCCGGATATGACATCTCTCTGTTATTAAATCCACGCTTACCACCACCTTTATCCAAGGAAAGTTAATTCACTATATACCCCATTCCATATCATCTCACTCTTTGCTCATTAGCCCTTCTTTATCGAATACCTTTCTCTAAACGCTTCATAATCCGCTTTTGCTCTCGCATCACATGCTTCCACATAGCTCTGGCTGATAAGCATTCCTTTATATTGCAAAATAGTTCTCATCATATTGATAACGTATGCCGGAGGATTTCTTCTTTCCTGTTCCCAATCTTTCAAAGTTGAAACCGGTATATCAAACATTTTTGCAAATTTACTCTGACTTAATCCTGTTTGTAAACGCAATTCTCTTACTTCCATGATAATTACCTCCACTCATTTCTCTATATATAGTATACGGCATTGCCTACCATTATGCAAGGTATTTCGAATTCTCTTCTGCACGACACCGACATCAACATGAAATCCCCGCATCCGAAGTTCATTATAAATAATATTTTCCATCAAATGCGTTTCTTCCACCTGACGGAATCCAAGCCTTACATTTCGTAATCCAACATCCTCAAAATAATATTTTAGAGGTATTTGTTATTGTGCCCTTCTTTTTCAATATCACACCTCTATTTCTGCAGACTGTAAATACTTTGATTGAAATTCCATGGCACATTTGCACCGCTTTTTCACAACATCTTGCCAAGTAATCATTTTTCAAATACCCAATAAAAGACAAGTAAACAATAGTGTGCCACAGAACAGAAAAACGAGAACAGCAAGACACTGTTCTCGTCCTTATCGCATCATCTCTATTCTTATCTTTTCTTACTTTCCAAGTGCCTGTGCAATATCTTCTCTCATATCGATAACTGCTGCTCTGGATGCATCCGCATATGCAGCCTCGCCGTACTTAGCATACTTCTCCTGCTGATGCGCTGCGATGATACCGCGGGAAGAGTTGATAATTGCACCAAGTCCATCCTCATTGAAGAAGTGAACAAGGTCTGCACCCTTACCGCCCTGTGCACCATAGCCAGGTACTAAGATGAAGGTATTGGGCATCAGCTTGCGGAGAATCTTGCCCTGCTCAGGATAGGTAGCACCGACTACTGCACCTACATAACTATAGTTGCCGTTCTCCGGCATGCAGTCTGCGCCCCACTGGGCAACCTTCTCGCCCATCCATTCGTAAAGTGGTCTTCCGTCGATAAGTCTGTCCTGGAATTCTCCACTACTTGGATTAGAAGTCTTAACCAGTACGAAGATACCCTTGCTCTCTTCCTTACATACCTTAGTGAAAGGAGTTACGCCGTCGCTGCCAAGATATGGGTTTACTGTCACAAAGTCTTCATCAAATCCGTAATAAGACTTACTTCCTACCTGTACTTTTCCAAGGTGACCTACTGCATATGCTTCGGAAGTAGATCCAATGTCACCTCTCTTAATATCGCCGATAACTACCAGTCCCTTTTCCTTACAGTAGTCAACGGTCTTCTTAAAAGCCATAAGGCCGGGAATTCCGAACTGCTCATACATTGCAATCTGAGGCTTTACCGCAGGAACTAAATCATAGATGGCATCCACAATGCCCTTGTTATACTGCCAGATAGCTTCAGCAGCACCTTCTAAGGTCTCGCCAAACTCAGCAAAAGCCTTGTCCGTGATGTGCTTTGGGATGAATTTCATCATAGGGTCTAAACCTACAACGATAGGAGCGTTTGTTTCCTGAATCTTTTTCACTAACTTGTTAATCATCTTTCTTACCCGTCCTTTGTCTTTATTTTCCAACCGATTATTATGACACAATATATAGAGCTCGTCAACCACCTATTAGCGAGTTGCTAAAAATTCATATTCCCTTTTGGCATTTTCGTCATCAGGATAGATTTTCAAATACTCTTCCATCAGCACTGCCGCCTTCTGATATTCACCCATGTACTCATAAGAAACTGCCTCATTGAAGCGCAGAGCCTGCATCATCGTCTCATCCTCCAGTTTCATGCCACTCTGAAAAGCACTAAGTGCAACTGCATAATTCCCCTTCTTCATTTCACAAAGCCCCAATTGATTATAGACGCCCGCATCCTCTTTTACCTTTTCCAGGTATGAATTATATACCGTTGAGGCATAATTATAATCGCCGGTGGCTTCATAGGCTCTTCCAAGGAACAAATATGCCTCTACATGTCCATCCTCTCTTGCCTTTTCCAATGAAGCATATGCATTGGTGTAATCCCCCATGTAATAATACATGCGACCTTTATCATAGGCACTCATATCCTCGCCATACTTTTGCAGGGCATCTGTCAGATAGCTCTGACCCGCATCCTTGTAATCATGGGCATTTAACGCCTCAAAAATCTGAATGATACGATCATAATCCTTATCATCCAGTGATACCGCCTTGTCAAAATCATCCTTCGCAAGGTTATACTGGTTGAGACTCAGCAGGGATAACCCTCTTAAATAAAGGGCCTCTTTATCCTCCGGGCGAAGTGCCAAAATTGCATTATAAACCTCCCTCGCCTCCTGATGCTTCCCTAGCTTAGTATAAGCTGCTCCCAAATAGAAGTTGATATCAAAATCTACTTCTTCCACAATCCCGTTACTTACAGAAAGAGCCTTCAGGAAGGAATCTGCTGCCTGCTCATAATCAGCAAGCCCCATATAAGCAATACCCATGCCCCGATATAATAACTTCGAATCCTCCGAAAGCTCAGACGCACTTTGAAAGCATACAAGGGCAGACTCATAGTCCAATACCTTGATGCTCTCCATGCCTTTCAATATATTTTCATTCACGCTGCCGCAACCGGTAAGCCCGATTAATAGTCCTGAAAGTAAGAGGACTGCACATGTGTTTCTCTTATGAAAATGAATCATTAATTTACACTCTTTTCCTCGTATAAGTTTGCAATATAACTGCACACCTGGCTTCGCTCAATATTCAGAGCAATCGCCAATTCTCCGTACAGATGCTCCTCGGCAAGCTTAAAGTACTTACTGTCCACCGCAGTTTCCTTTCGGCCCGCCAGAAGTCTCTTTTGTTTCCTGTCATATATGGTTTTTATAATCTGAACCCACTTCTCACAATCGTTACTCTTCATGCACTCTTTATAATTCTGCTCAGCAAACTTTTCGTTTGCGATCTCCAAAAGCGGAATATTCGGAATATCTTCTACTAATTTAGACGCTTCCTGAGTAGTAAGTATAGGGCGCATAGATGTCATCGCAGAATCTACCGGCACATATACGGTACTTGATGCAGCATATACAGGCTTTAAGATATAATACATCTTCGCCTTATCCACACCGGAAATATCAAGTGTGGTAATCTGCTCCACCGTGCACACTCCTTTATTGCCACAAACTACATATTGACCTATGCTAAACATTTCAAAACCATCCTTTCTAAAATTTGCCACATGTTTGTCTCAATTATACCCTAATTATACCAAATCCATCCCCAAAAGTCAGTAAAATCAAGGCTCTCCGCACTTTTTTGTAACAAATGTCCAGAAAGAACATGCTGTACATTGTTTATTTTTGCAACAAAATATCGCGCAAATGGGTGACAACCTCCTTCAAAACAGTAGCCGCCTTCAAAAGCTCTGCTTCTGTATTTTCCTCCGAAAGAGAAAAACGAATGGCTCCTCTGGCCTCCGCTTCTGTCCGCCCCATGGCCAGAAGTACATGGGAAGGTCCCTCCTGCGCCATACTACACGCAGAACCACTGGATGCACAGATACCTCTCTGATCCAGCAAAATAAGTACCGACTCCCCTTCCACACCGGGAATGGTTACATTCACATTGCAGGGAAGTCTTCTTTCCATATCACCGTTCAGCACCGCTCCGGGAATCTCCTTTAGAATCTGCTCTGCAAAACGGTCTCTCAGGAAAGCTACCTTTGCCGCCTGCTCCTTCATATTTTCTGACGCAAGCTCTGCCGCACACCCCATCCCGACGATACCGGGTACATTTAAGGTACCACCTCTTCTGCCACGCTCCTGTCCTCCACCATAAATCAGCGGTGGCAGTTTCAAGCCTTTTTTCGCATAGAGAAAGCCGATTCCTTTGGGTCCGCCAAGCTTGTGACCGCTGGCACTTAACAGGTCAATGTTCATACCCTCCACATCCAAGGGAATATGTCCATATGCCTGTACCGCATCGGTATGAAAAAGCACTTTGTGTGCCTTGGCAATCTCACCAATTTCTTCCAGCGGCATAATGGTTCCCACCTCGTTATTGGCAGCCATTACCGATATCAGAATCGTCTCTGGCAAAATCGCATTTTCCAGCTCTTCTAAAGAAATCATACCATACTCATCCACAGAAAGATAGGTGACCTTTGCACCAATACCTTCCAGATATTTACAGGTATTTAGAATGGCATGATGCTCCACCTTGGTGGTGATAATATGATTGCCCTTTGAAGAAAGCATTTCATAAACGCCACGAATCGCCCAGTTATCAGACTCACTGCCTCCGGCAGTAAAATAAATTTCTTCTCTTTTTGCACCGATGACATCCGCCACCTGCTGCCTGGCAAGCCCTACTGCCTTTGCCGCCTTCCCTGCAGGAGAGTATATCGCCGCCGGGTTTCCGTAATCTTCACAGAAATAGGGAAGCATTGCTTCTATAACTTCTGGTTTTACCCTTGTAGTTGCTGCATTATCTAAATAAATAAAATCACTCATGTTATTTAATCAAATCCTTAATGACCTCAGACGCAATAATCAGCCCTGCCACAGAAGGTACAAATGCTGTGGATCCCGGAAGCACTCTCTTTGCCACATTCTCCGGGAATTTCGCTCCCACCTCTTCCGAAGGCTTAAGTGCCTCTTCCTTGGAATACACCACCTTCAGCTTCTTCACGCCTCGCTTTTTCAGTTCTCTTCGCATCACCTTCGCCAGAGGACACACGCTGGTCTTATAAATATCCGCCACCTCAAACGCAGTGGGGTTCAGCTTATTTCCAGCACCCATACTGCTGATAATGGGCACCGCCTTCTCCTGACATTCCATTGCCAGAGATATCTTGGCAGCCACAGTATCTACCGCATCCACTACATAATCATAAGCATAGAAATTGAACTGCTCCGCAGTCTCTGGTAGATAAAAGCACTGATGGCAGGTCACCTTACAGTCCGGATTAATGGATAAAATCCTCTCCTTCATTACAGTAACCTTATCTCTTCCCACAGTATCCCAGGTAGCTATCAGCTGGCGGTTTAAGTTGGTTACACTGACCGTATCATTATCTATGATGTCAATGGCACCCACGCCGCTTCTGACAAGAGCTTCCACCACATGACCGCCTACGCCGCCCACACCGAATACCGCTACTCTGGACTTTTCCAGCCTATTCATGGCCTGCTCGCCAAGAAGAAGCCCCGTTCTTGCAAACTGTTCTTTCATATTATTTACTCAATTCCTAATACCTTGTAATCCTGATCTTCGATGGTCTTTTTCAGCTGCTCGTCAGTTACATCCCCATTTAAGGTCACTACTGCAGTACCTGCGGTATGGCTTACTACAGCCTCTGCCACGCCATCCATCGCCTCTAAAACCTTCTTTACACGTGCCTCACAATGTCCACACATCATACCTTCGATTTTCATTGTCTTTGTCATAGTTTTGCTCTCCTCTAATCTTTTATTCTCTGCTTCAATCACTTCCGTAACAGAAACAATATTTCTCTTGTAATCCTTTCGCTCCCCACGAATCTTGGCAAAATTAAGCCTCAGTGCATTACTCACCACGCAGAAGCTGGATAAGCTCATAGCTGCTGCTCCGAACATGGGATTCAGCTCCCAGTTCAGTATGGGAATAAAGAGTCCCGCCGCAAGCGGAATACCAATACAGTTGTAGAAAAAGGCCCAGAATAAATTCTCATGGATATTTTTCAGGGTGGCACGGCTTAAGCGTATCGCCGCAGCTACATCCTTTAGCGAGCTTTTCATCAGTACCACATCCGCCGCATCAATGGCAACATCCGTTCCGGCACCAATTGCCACTCCCATATCTGCTCTGGTCAGTGCCGGTGCATCATTAATACCATCTCCAACCATCAGCACCTTGCCCTTTTCCTGGAGTGCACGAACTACCGCTTCCTTACCATCAGGAAGTACACCGGCGATGACACCATCCACACCTGCCTGCCTTCCGATAGCTTCCGCAGTCTTTCGATTGTCACCGGTCAGCATCACTACCTGAAGCCCCATATCTTGAAGTTCCTTAATTGCCTGTGGACTATCCTCCTTCATAGTATCTGCCACTGCAATAATACCTAAAAGTCGCTTCCCTTTTGCAAATAATAGCGGGGTCTTTCCGCTCTCTGCAAGCTGCTCTGCTTTCCTCTTCATCTCTGGAGTAACCGATGCTACCGTAGAAATATAACGTAGGCTTCCGCCATATACTGCTTCTCCATCCACCTTGGCAGTCAGACCATTGCCCGTCAGCGATTTAAAATCTACGACTTCATAATCCTGTACCTCATCATACTCATAGGCCACCACTGCTTTTGCCAGCGGATGCTCACTCATTCTTTCCAGTGCCTTCGCCAGCCCTAAAAGCTCCGAAAGCGTCGTTCCGCCCTCCGGCTCTATGTCCGTTACCACCGGCTCTCCCTTGGTGATGGTTCCGGTTTTATCCAATACTGCAATCTGCACCTTTCCCGTTTCTTCCAGAGAAACTGCGGTTTTAAAGAGAATACCATTCTTCGCCCCTACACCATTGCCCACCATAATGGCTACTGGAGTAGCAAGTCCAAGAGCACAAGGACAACTGATTACCAGCACTGAAATACCTCTGGCAATAGCATACCCAAGTGTCTGTCCTGATATGAGCCATGCAAAGGTAGTAATCAGTGCAATGGCAATTACTGTAGGCACAAAAACTCCGGACACCTTATCCGCCACCTTTGCAATAGGTGCCTTAGTCGCTGCTGCATCACTGACCATCTGGATAATCTGGGACAGTACCGTATCCTCTCCCACCGCTGTGGCTTCACATTTTAAAAAGCCTGACTGATTAATGGTCGCCCCGGAGACCTTGTCCCCCGGCTCCTTATCCACCGGAATACTCTCTCCGGTCAACGCCGACTCATTGACCGCACTGCTGCCTTCCACTACGATGCCGTCAACCGGAATACTTTCGCCCGGTTTTACGTGGAAAACATCACCCTTCAAAACCTCCGAAGCTGCAATCACAACCTCCTGACCATTCCTGATTACGGTTGCCGTCTTAGGTGCCAGCTGCATCAGCCCCTTCAAAACATCTGTGGTCTTCCCTTTGGAACGTGCCTCCAGCATCTTACCCACAGTAATCAGTGTCAGAATCATAGCCGCAGACTCAAAGTAAAACTCATGAAGATAATGCATTGCTCCATGAATATCCCCCTTGGCCTGGGCATCTGTCATGAGAAAAAGAGCGTAGGTACTATATACAAACGCCGCCCCGCTCCCCAGCGCAACCAACGTATCCATATTGGGCGATTTCTTAATAAGACTCTTAAATCCACTGATAAAGAACTTCTGATTTATCATCATAACGATAACGGTAAGCAAAAGTTGCAAAAGTCCCACCGCCACCGGATTTTCTTCAAAGAAGCCCGGAAGTGGCCAGCCCCACATACCATAGCCCATAGACACATACATTAGGATTATTAAGAATACCAACGAAGAAAACAGACGCTTTTTCATTATAGGAGTTTCTCTATCATCCAATTCACCGGCTCTGGCCTCACTTTCAGGCGCAGATGCCCCCTTCTTCGAAGCACCATATCCAGCGTCCACTACTGCCTCTATAATGGCATCACTTTTTACTTCCCCCTCAACTCCCATAGAACCGGTAAGAAGATTTACTGATACACTTTTTACACCATCTACCTTTGCTACCGCCTTTTCCACTCTGGCACTGCATGCCGCACAGGTCATACCTGTTACAATATATTGTTCCATACTACAATCCTTTTCTCATTCTCTGCCGTAAATCATGGCCAAATACATAAACTAGTGCTATTTTCACCAAATCTGCAGGAATATATGGTACTACACCAAGCATTAGCCCCTCTGCCACCCCTACTTCCATACTAAAACAGAGCCAAAGGGTACCCAGAGCATAACAGCCGCACACACCAGCCACCATTCCCAGCAGGTGAAAGAGCCTCTTTCCTTGGAACCGATTCACCATATATCCGGTAATGACCGCTGCCACCAGATATCCTGCCAGATATCCTCCAGTGGGTCCAAGTACCTTTCCCGGTCCGCCCACACCTCCTGAAAAAACAGGTAGTCCCATACATCCCAAAAGAATATATAGGCCACAACAGATAATCCCGTCTTTCGTCTCTAGCAAATATACAGCCAAAAGCACCCCAAACAGTGCCAGTGACACCGGCACCGGACTTATGGGCAACACAATCACCCATGGTGATACCACACAGAGTATCGCCGTCATCAGTGCAATCTGCGTCATTCGGACCGTATTAAACTTTGCTCTCTGTCCTGCTGTTTTCATTCGGTATATATCATTCCCTGTCTTCTGCAAAATATCTCATATGCATCTTAACACATTCGGTTAGTTTCTGCTACCTACTTTCCCACATATTTTTCTTGACAATTTTGTCCTTACGCTTTATTATCTTATAGTACGTTAATTATGGCGGCGTGTGGCTCAGCTTGGTAGAGCGCTTCGTTCGGGACGAAGAGGTCGCAGGTTCGAATCCTGTCACGCCGATTCACTTTATCTCAAAGCTCAGGAAATTTTCCTGAGTTTTTCTTTTTTCTCTTGACATCTTTTGAGAACCATGGTATCTATAAACCACAAGTGTATTAATCTTCTTAATACACTCCATTCACTTAAAACACTCAGAATGGAGGTCAACCATGATTTTATTGGATTACCGGGACAAACGTCCCCTGTATGAACAGGTTGTGGAAAAGCTGGAGCATCTTATCGTGTGCGGTGTCCTTAAGCCCGACTCCAAGATGCCCTCCGTCCGGGCTCTTGCCATGGAGCTTTCCATCAATCCCAATACCATCCAAAGGGCATATGCCCTCTTAGAGCAGTCCGGCTTCCTCTACACCATCGTAGGCAGAGGCAATTTCGTTGCACCGGAAGAAAGCTGGCAGGGCGGCAAGCAAAGAGCCCTGAGAGAAGAGCTGACGAAGGCTTTTGAAAATGCTCTTTCTGCGGGAATGGACAGAGATTCCATCATCGCACTTCTGGACAATGTCCGACAGAAATTTGAAAAGGAGGCAGCAAATGATTCAAATAAATAATATCTCAAAAACATTTGAGAACTATAAAGCACTATCTGAAATCAACGCTACCATTAAAGAAGGACAGGTATTCGGCCTTATCGGTACCAACGGTGCTGGTAAAAGTACCCTGCTCCGTATCATTAGCGGAATCTATCAGGCAGACGGTGGAACCGTCACTGTAGACGACCAGCCCGTATGGGACAATCCCAAGGCGAAAGCACTGATTTTTTACTTATCCGACGATCAGTACTTCTTCCCTAACGAAACTCCCATGGATATGCTAAAGCTTTACGAAAAACAGTATGAGAACTTCGACAGAGAACGTTTCCTGAAATTCTTGGAAAGCTTTCATCTGGATAAAAACCGTCGTATCAACACCTTCTCCAAGGGTATGAAAAAGCAGCTGAGTATCTTCTATGGTATCTGTGCTGGCACCAAATATCTCATCTGCGACGAAACCTTCGACGGCCTAGACCCAGTAGTTCGCCAGACAGTAAAAAGCTTATTTGTAAAAGAGATGGAAAACAGAGAGTTCACACCCATTATCGCATCCCACAACCTTCGTGAACTGGAAGATATCTGTGACCATGTGGGACTTTTACATAAGGGTGGTATCCTCTTTTCCAAAGATTTGGAATCCATGAAGCTGGGTATCTACAAGATGCAGTGTGTATTCCAGAATACCTGTGATGTTACTGCCCTCTGCGATGCTTTCCCCATTATTCATCAGGAGATGCGTGGCAGCCTATATACCATTACCCTCAGGGGAACCCGTGAAGAAATCGATAGAAAAATGGAATCCCTCGCCCCAGTATTCTACGAATTATTACCCTTAAGCTTAGAGGAAATCTTTATTACAGAAACGGAGGTAGCAGGTTATGATTTCAAAGAACTCTATTTATAAAATGACCCTCGAGCACCTGCGACACAGCGGCTGGATGATTGCTCTGTCCTTTATCGGTAATCTGATAGCAGGACCTATTGTCCTTCTTTTTGCCTTTAGCAACAATGACTATACCTACTACGAGCAGCGATATAGTATGAAAGAGCTTCTCCTGATGAAAGCCCGGGATACCAGTGGCTATTTATCGGCTCTTTGTGGCAGCATGTTTCTTGCAATAGCTATGATTGGTGCGCTAATTGTAGCTATCGGAATCTTTTATTATTTATTTCAAAGCTCCAAAATTGACTTATATCACAGTCTCCCGCTCGCCAGAAATGAGCTCTTTTACAGCGGATACTTAGCAGGATTTATCATCTGGTTTGTACCCTTTATCATCAGCAGTGTGATTACCCTGCCCCTTGCCTTTATCTGTGCCGGTGGATTTCAACACATCAATATGATAATCGTGGCCTACCTTAAGATGCTGGTATTTCCGCTGATTGGCTTTATAATCATTTATCACCTTTGCTTACTGGGGGTAATGCTTAGTGGTAATATGGCCAACGCCATCGTTGCTATTCTGGTATTCGGCCTTGCACCTGTTGTATTTTACGTGCTGTTTACCATTCATTTTGAACAGTACTTTGAAACATTTTACCAGTTTGCAATCAATTCTTTCGATATGTGCGCATTTTCTCCCATCGCCACTCCTATTATGATTCAGAACTTCCAGATGGAGCACGCTGAAGCTGGGCAACTGGCATTTCAGATTATTGTGGGACTACTTATTGCCGTACTGAATTTCTTTGTTGCAAAAGTACTTTACAAAAATAGGAAAAGTGAGCTGGCAGGCCGTGGCATGGAGAATAAAGTCTCCTCCTTCCTAATCCGTTTTGTTGCATCCTTTGCTGCAGGTACCTTCGGTGTTCTTCTGCTATTCATGATTGGCATCAGCCGAAATCGCGTAATATGGTCCATTTTCTTCTGTCTGTTTTTCAGCTGCTTTACCTTTGCGGTACTCAGTGCAATCCAGAAGAAAACGGTAAAGGGATTGTTTGCACACAAGGGGCAGATGATTATTTCCATGGCACTAGCAGTTGGTTTTATTTTAATGTGTCGCTTTGATGTATTTGGCTACGATACCTATCTTCCAAAGAAGGCAAATATCGAAAGTATGGAGATTCGTATCAATGCCATATCCAATTATTATTACTATGGTGCAAATCAGGATTTATATGAATATACAGATACGGATGTTATCTACGAATTACTACAGGCAGGCGTAGAGGATTCGCCCTATTCCACTACAACCTCTATCGAAGTCAAAGTAAATCCGAAAAACGGCTTCTCCTACTACCGTAGATACAGTATACCGGTGAACAGGGTAGAGACACTTCGTCCTATTATCGAAGACGACGGTTACTTCGACTTCCTATACACAAGATATGATGAACGTTCTTCTGATTTTGAAAGCATGCATATCTCTGATTTGAACCATAATTACTTTGATGTAGAAAGTCCTGAGCAGGCGAAAGCAGTATGGCAGGCATACTTTACAGATTTGAAAGAGCATACTACCATGGAAGATATGACCGAATACGTGAACGTGGGAAGTATTGATTTCTCTATTACGGAACACTACTATCTGCCGGAATTGCCGATTTCCAGCGATTTTACCCACACCATTGCACTGCTGAAGGAACATTATCCTCACCTAGTCTTTGAAAAGGGAGCTCTGGATGTGGAAACATTACATGTATCTGTCAATCTGAGAGAAGAACTGTCCTTGGAAGAATACTACTTAGAGCATTTGATGCCTTCTGAGCCCACAGAGCTTGTAAATTCGGGAGATATCTATACAGAGCAGGTGGTCATCGCTGAAAGTACGAAATATTCCGAGTATGTATGCGAATTTACAGAAGAGGAACTCTCTTGGCTATATGATTACATCCACCCATGTCGCCAATTAGAAGATAGGTTAAACGCAAATAACTATGCTTACTTCGGCGAATTGGAGCTGCGTACCGGTAACTACCTTAGCTGTTACATCAAGAAAGGTTCCATGACTGAGGAAGAAATAAAGACCTTGGCTGCTATGGTAGAACAAAACGGAACCATTACACAATACTAACAAAAATAACGGGGATGAAGCCCCAAGGTTACTTAGTTAAGAAGCATTCTGTAACGAAAGACATATATCACAAATGCCATACTGCTCCCGGGGAACACCTACCCTACGAGACCCTACTGCGAACTGCCCCCAATTTCACAAAATCAGGTTTACGTTCTGTGATTGTTCGTGTCGGGGCGCATCTTCGACAAAATAATAAAACTGTACGGATACAAAAGAAATGACGCCCCCTTTTCATAGTTAATGC
>F42_Fallow_Deer__coassemble_355_pt1 | contig 26316 bp, 19 predicted proteins | sample F42_Fallow_Deer__metabat2_low_PE_003 | metagenome-assembled genome bin F42_Fallow_Deer
GCATCGTATATTGAATTTTTGATACACATTGTAAATACTGCTTTAACTTTTTTATCTGATCCTTTAAATCTTGTTCCTGCTTATTCTGCTCTGAAATTTCTCCCTGTAACTGCCCGATTCTTCTTTTGGCATCCTCTATCATTTTGTTGGAAGAATTGGATTGTATAGCCACATTGATTGCTATAATCTGCTCCTCCAAAGCAGTCATTTTTTGTACCAGCAATCCCAATTCCTGATTATTCGATTCAACATACTGCCTTTTGAAACGAATTTCCTTTTTAATATCTTCCAGCTCCTGATACAACGCATCCTTATTTGCCAGCATTAACAGAATATCATTTACCTGTATATCATGCTCCTTCTTTTCGATTCTCTCATAAGTTTCTAATATATTTTCCAATGCACTATATTGTTTTTGTGAACGCTCCAGCAGATATTCCAGTTCACTTAAGGTTTCAATATTTTCACGCAATGATGCAACATCTATCTTTGTTTCTGATAACACAAACTTATTGATAAATTCCTTTACATTATCCATGGGCTTAAAGGCTAAGGATTTAGGTATAATATCAAAAAACTTATCTTCTAAATTGCCAAGCCTTCTCTTAAATCTGTCTCTGGCTGCATTTTTCTGTTCAATATAACGAATACGTTTGCCACCGATACGAAATTCGTCTGACAAAGCCGGACGATTATCTACCGTAAAAGACAAATCCTCCAATCTACACTCTTCCGCATACCATTTCGTAATCACCGCGCTCTCCTCATCCTGAGATGTCATATGAACGCCGATTACAAAGTATCTGTTTCCCTTTTCTTCATAGAATTCTAATGCTACATTTGCCGGAACTACATTTTTACGCAGATAGGTTTCCCCTACATTTCCTACCTTGCAACGTACATATCCCTTTAAACTGCGATTTCCCTTTTCATTGGCTGCCACATTAAAACGCCGCGTATTCGTCGTAAGAACCAGCTGTATCGCATCCAAAATCGTAGATTTTCCGGCTGTATTTTCTCCACTGATTAACGCGGAACCATTTACTGATATTCTTTCATTTTCAAAATAATGCCAGTTTACTAACTGTATTCTTGTTAAAATCTTCTTCTGGTTGTCCATCTTTATAACCATCACTTTCCATAACCATATCATTCAGAAATCAGATACATCATTACATAAACTACTCTTCTTCGTTCTCTGTCGCACCATCTTTATTGACAGCATAATCTCTTAATTTCTGCTCAGTCATCTCATAATAATCATTTACATTTTCCACCGTCACAGCCATAATGATGGAAGGATAAATAATGATTCTGGCATCTGCCTGATTTACATCGGTATCCAGATTTTGTATTAAATTATACTTACGGAACAGTTTCACAAAATTACGTTCCATCCCTTTATCCAGATAGGGTTTTGCCTTTATTTTTAACATAGCATACTTTTCTCTTACCTCTTCCATAATGACGACTACTTCTTCTGAGAAGGTTGCGAGTTCTTTTCGTTTTTCAATATAAAGGAGTCTTAAAATCAGCAATAATATACTTTCATACTTGGTCAACTCAAGCCTTCCCGTTCCAAATTGATTCACTAATCCGATTACTCCCTGATCTTCATTCACCTTCACATCATAGCCCAGCAAATCAAAGTATACAACAAACATCTCTAAATTTTGTCGAACAAACATATAGTCCTTTTTCGTATCTTCTTTCTTCTTCAGAAGAAAACACTGATTTAAAAGCTTATTGGCTGCAATACGAAACTTTTCTTTTTGCGCCACGGATTCATTTAGTATCTCAAACATGGTTGCTCCTACCTTTTTATTATTTCAAATAGCGGAAATTCATAACCCATACGTTTTACCCTTTTATTTGTGCGTTTTATTTCATAGTTATTTGCACGATTCCCTGAATAAATGCTGATATAAATAATACGAATCAAATCTCTTTTATTTTCAATAGGGATTTCTTCCACAGACATTTTCTCTTTCCCTTCCAGCAGAGAAATCACATACTCATTGATATTTTTTCTGGAAAAACGAGTTCGGTTTTTTAATCTTAAAGCTTCTTTGTACAATAGCCGTTCCTCGGTCGACATAGCAATATTTCCTGACAGATTATCCACAACACTATTCTTTTTCGTTACAGGAATTGTCCGTAATGATTCCGGTGAAATGTAACTTTGATAATATACACTGCAAATCTCCCCTAATTCTTCCGAAACTTCTTCACTCATCAAACTGTCTTCATTCATTTCCTCTACCAATATATCTAAAACACGCGAAATCTTTCCCTCCATATTGTTTCCAGCCGCCAGCTTAAACCGTGCACGCATTACTGCATTCTTCATATATCTGGTATGTTTTAAATCAATTTCTTCAATAATTTCATCCAGCCTATAAAACATTGACTTGACATCCAACAAATTCATTACAATCGTATCATATGCCTTATCCGAATCTACTTCTTGTTCCACCTCCATATATCCTGCCACAGCCCGATCCATGATACCGGTACTCTCCAAAATTTCATCAATTTTCTCAATAATAGAACTGCGAAAATAAAATATATTCTCACTGGTTTTCATACGCAAATATGCTTTCGACCCAATATTTTTATGATATTCAAAAAAATGGTCTATAATCTCGGATGCACCCATTTCATTTGTCTGCTTATCCATATGACGCTTAATGCTTACATTCAGTTTCTTTAACTCCGAAATCAATCGTTCTGTATTTTCTTTTACGCCTTTTATAATTAATTCATAAGGTTTTGTATATAAGTCTTTATTCTGTAGGCTTGCATGAATCTGCGAAATAATCCCCTGATACTCAGTCTCCTCCTCATGAATAATTCGATTCATACTTTCTATAATTGGAATCGTATATTCATACAACACCACATTCAACTGATGATTTTTTTCCTGTTCATACTCTATCCAACCGCAAGCTTTTAATGAAGCAATTATTGCATTAGCTTTTTCTCTGGCATCACGAATATATGTCTGTTCATCAAACGTCATTTCATTATCATCTGTCTCAAAATACTCTTCCAAAACTTTAACCACAATTTCTCGGTTAACACCATATGAAATTTCTGGTTTGAACGAATTAAATATTAACAAAATGCAGTCTGCATATTCCATTTTGTATTTGCCAGTCAATGGTTTGAAAAAATCCGTCGGCAAAACATGAAACAAATTCTTCATTGTATTTTAATCTCCAAAACACACAATCATTTTATAGTACTTTCTTTTTTACAGCTTCACAAATATCACTTATATCACATTCAAAATACTCACAAATTCTTAATAAAACGGACATTGATACCTCTAGTCCTTTATTTAACTTTGTCATGGTACCTGAAGCGATCTGTAACGACTCACGAAATTCTTGTTTACTCATTTCTCTTTCAGCTAATAAAATCCATAATTTTCTGTAACTAATGTTCATCGAATATCCCTCAATAAAATTTTTTAATAGTCCTCAATCTATTTTAGAATATAGCACACCCTGAGACCTTTAACAACATTCTCCTCTAAAAACTCATGTTTTTTCTTCAAGTTCTTAAGATTTTTATTCACATAGATGCTTCTCATCTCTTTACATATATTCACCCATAAATTCAGGCAAAATTATTACATTCCATTTTGATCTACTTATCTCCAAACATATCCCCCGCGTTCCCACCCGGACACCACAGAACAATAAATTTCTTGTCCTGATAACCAACCACTTCGATAATCGGCATATATGCAGGTCTTATCAGCTTACACTTTGCCAAAATACTTTTCTGGTAGGTATCTATCTTGTCTACTGGTACACCCTTTAACGGCTAAACCGGACGCCCATTTCCCTCTTCTACACCGATAACAATATATCCACCGCCCCAGTTATCAAGATCATTGGCAAATGCACAAACTGTTTTCAAAGAAGCTGCCGGATCCCATGTTTCTTTAAATTCAATTCTTGCCCATTCCACTACATCGCCAGATAATAGTGTTTTTATGTTTGTTGGTATTGCCATGAATGTCACCTTCCTTTCACTAGCGATAATTTTTACCATTAAAATTATCACTTTTTTACACCGTTCAGTCCTAAGATAAATCTCAACCTTATGCAGCAGCCACACTACTATGAAGTATCGTAACAACCTTTACAATAATCGGAACATTCTCACCAAACATTTCATTAATATCATAATTGTTAAACGGTTCGGTATTAACAATGTCTGATACTTCAATATCCCCGTTCTCTCTTACATAATTTATGATTGTTTTGATAAATTCCTGTTGCTGAGAATTCAGAATATTGCCTGAAAGATATTCTCCGAATTTCTCATTTACAGCCTCTTGACTAAGTCCTATCAAGCTTCTTATAAACGCCGCAAGGTTTCCGATAGATGTTGTTTGATTATACTCTTCTTTTGTACCAAGCTCATTCCAGAGGATTTTTTCAAGTTCCACTAAGTCTTCATTATTGACTGGCTCAAGATTATATATTTTCTTAATTACTACACTATCGCTATGCTCCGCCAAATAATCAATTACTTTTTCTCTGTACGTTCTAATATCAATGAATGTGTCATCTGGTACATAGTCTGAATCTGTCACCTCATCCTTGATATCAATATCAAACTTAAGATTGCTCTCTCCTTTTAAAAACTGCATTAGTTCACGCACTGACTCTCTTAATTCTTCCAGTTTTTCAACGGTTACATTCTCCCAAAATTCTTCGCTCCTGAGTTCTTTTAGTTCAGCAGCTTTTGTAAGCACCATAGGAACAGAAGCCTTTTCGTTAAGTAAGTATTGAGCAATCAATCTTACTGTTTTAACATCCTCTGTAGCACTTGCAATGCTTCCACTCTTTAGAATTGCGCATTCGATATTATACATCCGTACGTCAAAGGATACCGCCATATAGTCACCGTTAACTCCCGAATCCAGCAATGGCGAAATATGCTTCTTTGCTTCTGATACCATTACCGGCGACATAGCCCCCCACGTATCCACATCATAATATTTATCTACATACTGCATGGACTCTCTTACTTGAATTCGGTTGCCATGAGATTTGATTTTTACAACATCACAATGAATCATATCTCTAATGCGTTCATAATATGCCCTATACCAAGGTCTTTCTTGGAACTCAATTCTTTGAAGTTCATAAAGAATTTCAATTCTCACATTGAACTGACGTTGTGAAAGTGTTGTAACTGTTTTCCCTTCACGTCCTTCAGTATGAATATCAAAATATTCAAAGTTTCCACAATAATCAAAAATATAAAACTCTGATTTATGCTTTCCCGGTCCATATATATTCTCACAAAGTCTTGTTCCACGACCTATCATCTGCACAAACTTAATCTTTGATTTAACTGGCTTAAAAAATACAAGATTAAGAATTGAAGTCACATCAATACCCGTATCAAGCATATCCACAGATACTGCAATCCTAAACTCCTCATCATTCTCAAATTTAAGCACCAAATCATCTGCATAATTCACAGAATAATCTACGAGTTGACATGTGTTTGCCGGATGTTCCGGATACATTTCCCGGAAACAATCCACAATCATCTGTGCATGTTTATGGTTGTAGGCAAATATAATTGTTTTGCCCAATGTCTCACCACTATTCACACGCAGACCTTGTCTCATCAGATCCTCCAATACTTTACAACAAGTATCTTTATTATATAACTGCTTAAACATTACACTGCCTGAAATTTCAAAATCAGGAGTTGGTGGTTCCTCTTCTATGAAAATATTGTCAATTTGCTCCTTTTCTTCTTCTGAAAGCTCATTATATTTAATTCCCTCTCGCATAAGCCGCGAGGTACGATTTATAACATGATAGCCTACCAGATACTTTTCTCTCACTGCATCCTCAAGTCTGTAATCAAAGTTAGGAATACCTGCTTCACACCCAAATATACGATAAGTATTTGCATCAACTTCATCCTTTGGTGTAGCAGTAAGTCCAACTAAGAAACTGTCAAAATACTTGAATACTGAGCCATACTTATTGAAAATGCTTCTATGTGCTTCATCAATAATAATTAGGTCAAATCTTCCGGCTGTAAAACGTTTATCCTCCGCATCAATATAATTAATCATAGTCTGGTAGGTACAGAACATCATTCTTGCATTATAGTCCTTAGCTCCCTTGCCAGATAATTCACAGTAACTCTGATTAGGAAGAAGCTTTTCAAAATTACGCTTCGCCTGACTCACAAGAGAAGTTCTATCAGCAAGAAACAGAACATTGGTGACCCACTTATTCCTTGTAAGAATATCTACAAGAGAAATAGCAACTCTAGTCTTACCGGTTCCTGTAGCCATAACAAGAAGCCCTCTCCTATGATTGCTATTTAACCACTCGCAAATATTGGTAATAGCCATCTTCTGATACGGTCTATTCGTAATTTCATCTTTTATCGAAAGATCGGTGATATTCCCCCTATCACGTCGCTTAATCATATCTGTAAGTTCTTTAACTGTATGAAAAGCCATAACCTTACGGTCCGGATAAATACCATCTATGATCTTCATAGTATATCCATTGGTGTAATAAAGAACCGGTTTATATCCATAAACAGCTTTCATGCACTCACCATACAAATCTACCTGATGACGTCCCTGTTCTGGATTCAATGAGGTTTTCTTAACCTCAACAATGGCTAGTGGCTTTCCATTCTCACCATAAAGAACATAATCGCAACGCCCCTTTCCACCATTATTTGGCATACCTTCTACTTCAATTTCGATTCCCGCTTTTGATGGCTGTATTAGGTTCTTAGTATCAAGAATCTCCCATCCTGCTTCCTTTAAATAGGTATCAACATAAATTATTCTTGTAGCCTCCTCACTCATGTAAGCTGGCTTCTTATACTGATTGACTGTACCATTCTCCTCAGCCTCGATAAATCCAATGAAGTAGGTTATATTATCTACGGCAAGCTTCGACTCCTTCTTGTTTACAGACCGATGCTGTTCGGCATGCATTCCAAGTGTACGAACATAATGAAGCGTATTGATTAAATCCGTATCGTTCACATATGTAGTTACAAGCACACTATCCACTAACTCTAACAAAGAGGCATTCTTTGGCTTCTTTACAGCTTTTATTTCATAGATATAATCAATAGCCGCTATTAAGGCTTGTCTACACAATTTTGCTATAATCGAATACGACTCTTCCCGGCTTATCTCGGTAAGCATTTGTTTCAAATCACTTATACTCATAACAAACCCCTTTCTCCAATCAAATGCATGTCAGATTCCATGCTGTAAGGCTTTATTTCTAAGACATTCAAATATCAGTTTCTGCACTGCAACTTTTGATTTGTCGACTTGGTGGACAAAGTCTGCGAACTCTTGTTGAAGCTCCATTGGTGGAATATGAACAAGTATCTGTTTCAGTTTCGTCACATTAATCCCTGCCATGATTGCTCCTGAACTAACAAGTTCTATCTGATACCGTACAGCATCACTATAATGCAACTGTCGCATCATAAATATTGGATTTACACATTTATAATCCACACGAATCCTTAAAACATCCGAATGAATAATCCCGTCTTCATAACCTTCTGGGAACAGTGCGCATTTACCCACATTTCCTTTTCTTGACATTGCAATGTCACCCGGAATAATTGAATATGCTTTTAATTGTTCAGCCTTCTGCGCAGTCAAAAAATGTGTCGGAGCTGTTTTAAATTCCGTATTAATTTGTGAAATTTCCCACACTGCTATTCCAGATTCCATATATTCATTTTTACTCAATTGAGTACCAAATGGGCCACATTTAATATCATCAACATTAGCACATGCGTCTGCAAGCCTTATTCTGTTCCATTTGCAATCAGGATTCGACATATCCCCAAACATCTCGACAAATCGGGCTTTGATGAGACCGTCTAGTTTATTTTTCTCAGCATTTCTTTTATCAATAATTCCCTTTGCTGTTGATAATATTTCAACAATTGTTTTTTGAATTTCTATGCTTGGAAGCTCAACCATGGCATCCGTAAGATTACCAAGCTTGATATATTTAATAACTCCTCCAATTGCCTGTTTTCTTAGTTCTTCAATATATCCTTCCATGAAATAATACAAATATGGCATATATAGCTTTCCACTACCATTATCCTCTATAATATATGTTCGCTGATATGCATCAAATTTTCCATTATAATACTTTACATTCAAATCACCATTACCAGCAACAAGAACACATTCACAATCATAAGAATATGTCGATATCTTTAGTGTATCCTTTGAACAAGTAAAAAAAGGGTATTCTCCATTTGGTGATGCCGCATTTGCATCCAACTTACCTGTTCTAATTTTTGTAAGTTCTCCTATTTTTACCTTCATCTATCATCCCTACAAACCTCAATTTGACATTACGTCATATACTTCTGATGGGATGTTTTTACGTTTGTTTGATTTACCATCGCGTACTGCATAGTTGTATCTATCTGTGAATGTCCGAGTATCTTTTGCACTTGTTCAATTGGCATGCCTTTATCTATGGCTCTTGTAGCCATTGTCCGCCTGAACTTATGAGGATGAACTCTATCAAGATTTAACCTTCGTCCTAGCTGACGCAACCTAATTTCAACACCACTTATTTTTAATCGTTCATGGGGTGAATCTAACGTTACAAATAAAGCTGCATTATCATCATTTCTGCTGTCTATATAATTCTTCAAATGCACTTTAGCTTTTGCATCAAAATATACCCGGCGTTCTTTATCTCCTTTTCCATAAACAACGCATTCTCTGCCATCAAGATCAATATCATCAATATTTAAATTCACCAATTCTCCAACTCTTATGCCCGTCGAATACAACAAATCTATAATTGCTAAGTCTCTAAGTTCCAGACAATTATCTCGTAGCTTCTCTATACTTTCATCTGAAATCACATTCTTCACAACTATTTTTGTTTTTATTTTATGAATTCTTTTCATTGGACTTTTTAAGATATAATCTTCTTCCTCCAACCAGGAAAAGAAACTGGAAATATTCCGTCTTATATTATCAACTGTTACATTCGTGCAATTATTTCGTTTCTGATATTCTGCCAGATATTCTCTTATTTCCTCTGTTGATATCTTTCTTACCACCGTATTAATGTTTGCTATTAAATGCTCAATCGTGACACGATAATAGTTGATTGTTCTATCCGAACAACCTTCCACTTTTTTTGCATCTAAGAACATTCTCAAAAATTCTTCATTAGAAATTTCCACCTTATCTGGCTCATTGTCTGCAAAAGTGTTCAATATCACTTCCTGTAGTTTCTTCATCTGTGAAACAGACAAATACTCTGCCATCTCGTTTAGTACTTTTACAATTTTTTCTTCCATGTTGGTATACCTCTTTCTATATTTGATATACCAACATCCTACTCCAGCAAGTGCCTTATATTATCCAAAATATTCCTGCATTAAACTATAAAATAACAGTTGTGCCTCATCCAACGCCTTCTGCACTGCAACTTTTGATTTGTCGACTCGTTCAACAAAATTTGCAAATTTGTTTTGTTCTTCAATATCAGGCGTAATCACCTTCAATTCACTCAGTGTTTTTAGATTGATATTTTTTTGTGCTGATTCAGGTGCTTGTGCTTCAAGGATAGCTTGAAAGAATGAAAACCAATAATGAATGAAAATCTCATTTGTCTTTTCATTTGCTTTAAATCCAACTACACTGTCTGGAAAACATGCATCAAAATTCAAAATAGCCGTCTTTGCAATATTAGCAGCAATTGTTATGCACAAGGTTCCTGCATTCCACATTTTACTTTGCTGATATCCCAATTCAGAATATGTATTTGCATAATCTGTTATATATAACCCCGAATTCGCTACTTCTCCAGTTTGAATCAACGGGTATTTCCCACCCAACAATTCAGGCGCATTCCTTGGTCGATGTTTTGACACTCCTCTTCCAAATTCGCCTAACTCAGGTAATGTCAACTCATCTAACCCTTTTGAATTGCTTACTGGATCACCAAAGAGCTCGACAAATCGGGCTTTGATGAGACCGTCTAGTTTATTTTTCTCAGCATTTCTTTTATCAATAATTCCCTTTGCTGTTGATAATATTTCAACAATTGTTTTTTGAATTTCTATGCTTGGAAGCTCAACCATGGCATCCGTAAGATTACCAAGCTTGATATATTTAATAACTCCTCCAATTGCCTGTTTTCTTAGTTCTTCAATATATCCTTCCATGAAATAATACAAATATGGCATATATAGCTTTCCACTACCATTATCCTCTATAATATATGTTCGCTGATATGCATCAAATTTTCCATTATAATACTTTACATTCAAATCACCATTACCAGCAACAAGAACACATTCACAATCATAAGAATATGTCGATATCTTTAGTGTATCCTTTGAACAAGTAAAAAAAGGGTATTCTCCATTTGGTGATGCCGCATTTGCATCCAACTTACCTGTTCTAATTTTTGTAAGTTCTCCTATTTTTACCTTCATCTATCATCCCTACAAACCTCAATTTGACATTACGTCATATACTTCTGATGGGATGTTTTTACGTTTGTTTGATTTACCATCGCGTACTGCATAGTTGTATCTATCTGTGAATGTCCGAGTATCTTTTGCACTTGTTCAATTGGCATGCCTTTATCTATGGCTCTTGTAGCCATTGTCCGCCTGAACTTATGAGGATGAACTCTATCAAGATTTAACCTTCGTCCTAGCTGACGCAACCTAATTTCAACACCACTTATTTTTAATCGTTCATGGGGTGAATCTAACGTTACAAATAAAGCTGCATTATCATCATTTCTGCTGTCTATATAATTCTTCAAATGCACTTTAGCTTTTGCATCAAAATATACCCGGCGTTCTTTATCTCCTTTTCCATAAACAACGCATTCTCTGCCATCAAGATCAATATCATCAATATTTAAATTCACCAATTCTCCAACTCTTATGCCCGTCGAATACAACAAATCTATAATTGCTAAGTCTCTAAGTTCCAGACAATTATCTCGTAGCTTCTCTATACTTTCATCTGAAATCACATTCTTCACAACTATTTTTGTTTTTATTTTATGAATTCTTTTCATTGGACTTTTTAAGATATAATCTTCTTCCTCCAACCAGGAAAAGAAACTGGAAATATTCCGTCTTATATTATCAACTGTTACATTCGTGCAATTATTTCGTTTCTGATATTCTGCCAGATATTCTCTTATTTCCTCTGTTGATATCTTTCTTACCACCGTATTAATGTTTGCTATTAAATGCTCAATCGTGACACGATAATAGTTGATTGTTCTATCCGAACAACCTTCCACTTTTTTTGCATCTAAGAACATTCTCAAAAATTCTTCATTAGAAATTTCCACCTTATCTGGCTCATTGTCTGCAAAAGTGTTCAATATCACTTCCTGTAGTTTCTTCATCTGTGAAACAGACAAATACTCTGCCATCTCGTTTAGTACTTTTACAATTTTTTCTTCCATGTTGGTATACCTCTTTCTATATTTGATATACCAACATCCTACTCCAGCAAGTGCCTTATATTATCCAAAATATTCCTGCATTAAACTATAAAATAACAGTTGTGCCTCATCCAACGCCTTCTGCACTGCAACTTTTGATTTGTCGACTCGTTCAACAAAATTTGCAAATTTGTTTTGTTCTTCAATATCAGGCGTAATCACCTTCAATTCACTCAGTGTTTTTAGATTGATATTTTTTTGTGCTGATTCAGGTGCTTGTGCTTCAAGGATAGCTTGAAAGAATGAAAACCAATAATGAATGAAAATCTCATTTGTCTTTTCATTTGCTTTAAATCCAACTACACTGTCTGGAAAACATGCATCAAAATTCAAAATAGCCGTCTTTGCAATATTAGCAGCAATTGTTATGCACAAGGTTCCTGCATTCCACATTTTACTTTGCTGATATCCCAATTCAGAATATGTATTTGCATAATCTGTTATATATAACCCCGAATTCGCTACTTCTCCAGTTTGAATCAACGGGTATTTCCCACCCAACAATTCAGGCGCATTCCTTGGTCGATGTTTTGACACTCCTCTTCCAAATTCGCCTAACTCAGGTAATGTCAACTCATCTAACCCTTTTGAATTGCTTACTGGATCACCAAAGAGCTCGACAAATCGGGCTTTGATGAGGTCGTCAAGTTTTTTAATCTCTTCACCCATGAAATCAATTATTTTCTCTGCCTTATTAAGTACCGTGATAATTCTTCTTTGTTCATCTATGTCCGGCAAATCAATACTTACTGTTTTTAGCTTCCCATACCTTACACTTGTTCTGGTACTTCCTTCAACAAAAGAAGCAATTGATTGTTGAAAACCACTTGACTTAAAATAAAACTTCAAAAATTCTGGTTCTATAACATCCTTTTTCGCTATTTCAAAGACTGGATATGCTGGACTTACTATTCCTATATCTGTGCATTCAAGTAGATTAGGGAAAAATTCTCCCGTATCACTCATAGCACGATAAGTAAACTGTCCTCGCTTAATAATCTTGTATCCTATATTGTCTTTACTAGCAACTTGTTTATTAAAATATTCACTCTGCAGAAATAAGCCGGCTTTAGATGAAGTCAGTACCGGATACTGATTATTTTCAGTTGTTTTTTCACAAACCTCCTGCAGAAATGATTCCAATTTAACTTTCATCTATCATCCCTACAAACCTCAATTTATGAGGCCCCTTCTTATTTTTTTAGCAACGCTCTAAGTGCTTTGGTTTCCCGTTCGATTTCAGCATTAAGCCGCTCTATTTCATCCAGAATAGCTTCAGTAGGTGGATATTCGACAGCAACATACTCAATTTTCCTATATTTGTTTATAGATAAGTCATAGCCATTCTCTACAATTTCGCCTTTCGACACGAAAAAGCTCTGCTCAGTTCTTTCACGATTTTCCTCTTTATCTCTATTATTGAAACGCTCAATAATATCAGGAATATCATTTGCTTCAATAGGCGAACGCTTATCATCTAATGAAAATCCATCGGCTTTCATATCATAAAACCATACTTTATCAGTTCCACCAGAATTAGTCTTTGTAAATACAAGTATTGCAGTTGACACTCCTGCGTATGGCTTAAACACTCCTGAAGGCATTGATATAACCGCCTGAAGCTGCTGATTTTCTACAAGTTCTTTTCTAAGTGACTTATGAGCTGCACTACTACCAAACAACACTCCGTCCGGAACAATAGACGCACATCTGCCACCAGCCTTCAGCATCTTTGTAAATAGAGCCATAAAAAGAAGTTCTGTTTTTCTTGTCTTGCAGAGTGCCAATAAATCTTTATTGATTTCCTCCTGAAACACACTACCAGTAAAAGGCGGATTCGCCATAATCAACGTATATACATCTCTTTCTGTGTTATCACCAGAAAGAGAGTCCTGATATTTAATACTTGGATTTTCTACACCATGAAGCATCATATTCATAGCTCCGATTCTAAGCATAGACTGGTCCGTATCAAATCCTGAGAACATCTCCGTCTTATAATATTTCAAATTTTCCGTCTGCATTAACTCCTTCTTGTAATTTGCACTAATGTATGCTGCACTTTCAAGAAGGAATCCCGCACTACCCATAGCAGGATCAAGTATTTTGTCCTTAAGAGTAGGTTTCATAAGCTGTACAATCATGGAAATAATATGGCGAGGAGTTCTAAACTGACCGTTCTCACCTGCTGCTGCAATCTTACCAAGAAGATATTCATAGACATCGCCCATAATATCCTTGTTATTCATATCCATGGCATCAATACCATCGACAACCTTCGCTAGTACCTTAGCTGTAGGAATAAGAAAAACCGTATCTTTCATATATTTTGAAAAAGCAGTATCCTTACCCTCACCTATAGTCTTAATAAAAGGGAACACATATGTCTGGATATTATTTAACATATCGCCCGGTTCCCAATTATGAAACTCACTCCAGCGAAGATTTTTAAATTCTGTTTCTACTCTTGGATTCTCACTAATAACACATATACCATCACCGAATACTTTATTCTTTAGTGGCACACCAAGAACATTTGCATTAGCCTCTGCCTTAATCTGGTTATCATCCAACAACTTCATAAACATCAAATATGTAATCTGCTCCAATACAGTAATCGGGCTGGTAATACCTCCGGTCCAAATAGTGTCCCAAATCGAATCAACCTTATTTTTCAGTTCTCCTGTAATCAACGCACTGTACCTCCATTATGCTTTTCTTCTATTCACAATCTAGCTATACATTTCCGTTACAAAAAGCCTACAAATTTCCACACAACATTATACCATAAAAAACCTTTCTACTTCAAGGAACACTATAATAATAAAAACCGCTGTAAGACAATCTCCTACAACGGTTCTCATTCAAAAATTAATATTTCCTCTTCCCTTTCAGCTCCTCATACAGCAGCTTATAATTCTCATACCGCAGTTCACTAATCTTGCCCTCCGCCAGTGCATCCTTTACGCCGCACACCGGCTCTGCGATATGGGAGCAGCCTCCGAATTTACAGAACACCTCATGCATCTCAAATTCAGGATAGAACTTCGCCAAATCCTCCTTCTCCATATCAAAGAGTGACAAAGAGCTAAAGCCCGGAGTATCTAAGATATAGGTGTCCTCCCCTATGGCAATCAGTTCCGAATGTCTGGTGGTATGCTTACCACGCTCGATCTTTTTACTGATGGAACCAGTCTCCATAGTGATATTGCTCTGGAGCCTGTTAATCAGGGAAGATTTCCCCACACCGCTGGGGCCTGCCACAGTGGTGGTCTTGTGATGAAGAATTCTACGAACCTTATCGATGCCGATACCTTCCTTAGCACTGACGCTCAAGGTCTCATAACCGCATGCTCTATAGATTTCCTCGTAATTCTCACCCTGTCCATCCTCGTCAATATCCGCCTTATTAAAGCAGATAATACACGGGATATTCTGCTGCTCCATCATAATGAGGAAACGATCCAACAGATTAAAGTTGGGCTGAGGCTTTACAATGGAAAAGATCACCAGTGCCTGGTCGATATTTGCAACCGCCGGACGGATTAGCTCACTTTTTCGAATCAAAAGTGTCTCGATATTTCCGGTCATCTCCTCCTCATCTAATATCTGAATCAGTACATCGTCTCCTACAAGGGGCTTCTGCTTATCCTTTCGGAAGATGCCCTTGGCCTTACACTCGTAAATGCCCTTGCCCGGGACATGTACATAATAGAATCCTGCAATTCCTTTTACAATTTTTCCCTGCATTCTACTCCTTTATTCCTGCACGAACTCAACCCTTCTGGTGAAGGATCGGGTATCTGTCTCTGCTGGCATGGTAATCTGCTGCCCGGTTTCGGGATCCGTAACGGTTTCCCCCGGTGTGGTAACTGTATAATAGAAAGTAATGGTACCTCCAGAGGACGTGATACCATAAGAATTCACAGCCACTGGAAAGCTGGTTACATTGGTGTCTAAGAGGATTTTTCTCTCATCCGTTACCAGCGTCACCTGAATCACATCTCCAGCCACATAATCAGGTGCCTCTTCCTTGGTAGGAGCTTCAATACTGATATTACACTGATAAGTGACACTTTCCTGTCCCTTACTTATTGTAATATCAACTCCTGTTCCCTTTTCCAGATAAACTCCCTGAGAGTATTCCTGATAACACACCAGATCCTTGGGCACATCACTGTTATATACCTTAGCCACACTGCCTACGCTAAGTCCGGCCTCGTTTAAGATTACTGTAGCGTCCATCTCATCCAGCCCTATCAGATTCGGCATCTTCACCATATTATCTGCCACACCGATGCTGACAGTTACGACCACTTCACTTCCAACCGGTGCCGATTCTCCCTGAGCAGGTACCTGACTTACCACGCGACCTTTTTCCACTTCGGTGGAATAACTTTCCTCACGCTTAATCTTAAATCCTGCTCCGGAAAGAGTATTAAACGCTTCCTCATAGGTCAAGTCCAGTACATATGGAACAGAGGAAGTCTCCACGCTCTCATCCACTGACTCAGAGGGCTTAACTAGCGGTTCTTCGGTATTCAAAACTTCCAAATCACTAATAATCGGACTCTGACTACTTGAACTAATGCCTGGTTCCTTCGGTGTATTATTAAAGAATCCCATAATCTTACCCATAAGAACAACGATAATAATACAAATAATCACTCCCGCACCTATGGCCAGCACGGTAGTAATTTTCTCCACACGGGAATTATGCTCTTCTTCGTATTCTTCCTCATATTCCTCTGGAAGCGTCTCCGTATTCAAACGAATACTGCTGTCGCGCTGGCGAACAGGCTCTTCATAAATCTCTCTCTGGATGGACTTGCGCTTTATCTGCTCCATATCTGCTTTGGAAATCATACGTGTCCCGGCCTGTGTATCCACACTGCTGCTTGCTACCACAAATCCTTCCGGGTTCATCAATGACTGCTTCAAATCCGCAATCAGCTCGCCCATACTCTGATATCTTCGATCCGGTGACTTCTGACAGCACTTCTGCACAATGCCTTCCACACTGCTGGGAATCTCCATCACGTAATCCCGCACCAGAGGTAAATCCTCCTGAATATGCTTTATTGCTATAGCTACCGTAGTTTCCCCATTGAATGGAACCCTGCCGGTAAGCATTTCAAACAAAGAAATACCCAAAGAGTAGATATCGCTCTTTTCATCACTATAGCCACCTCTGGCCTGTTCCGGAGAAGTATAGTGTACAGACCCCATCACATTGGAGGTAATGGTATTGCTGGTAGCCGCCTTAGCGATACCAAAGTCTGTTACCTTTACCTTACCATCCTTGGAAATAATAATGTTCTGGGGCTTAATATCTCTATGAATAATATGATTGTTGTGAGCTGCCTCAATACCCATACATATCTGTATGGCAATGCTTACAGCCTCCTTGTACGACAATCTTGCTTTTTTCTCAATATATTTTTTCAGGGTGATACCTTCAACCAGCTCCATAACGATATAGTGGATACCGCCCTCTTCTCCAACATCATACACATTCACAATGTTGGGATGCATAAGACCTGCTGCCGCCTGGGCTTCGATACGGAACTTGGACACAAAATTGGCATTCTCCCCAAATTCCTGCTTCAACACCTTCACCGCCACAAAACGATTCAGCTTATGACATTTTGCTTTATAGACATCTGACATTCCGCCGGTACCGATTTTTTCCAATATCTCGTACCGATCTCCTATCATCATTCCGATTTTAACCATCTTAACCTCGCTATTTTCCTATCCATCCGGATATCTACAATTCTGAAATTTCCAAAAGTACTACGGAAATATTATCCCTTCCGCCTCTTTCGTTTGCCATGTACACCAGCTGCTGTGCTTTTTCCACAACATCTCTTTGACTGCGGACAATCATAAGGATTTCCTCATCGTCCAGCATATTCGTCAAACCATCGGAGCACATCAAAATTGTATCCTGCTTAGTTAATTCTACTGTAAAGAAATCTACCAGAACCTGCTCGGATACCCCTACTGCTCTGGTAATAATATTCTTGTCCGGATGGGTTCTTGCAGCTTCTCTGTCCAGCCCACCCATTCGAACCATCTCCTCTACTAGTGAGTGGTCCTTCGTAACCTGTCTGATTTCTTCATTTATAATGTAAAGTCTGCTGTCACCTACATTGGCAATCTGCAGATGATTTCCCAAAATAGTGGCGGCTACCACTGTAGTACCCATCCCCTCATATTCGGCATCTTCTTTGGACTTTTCATGAATTCTACGGTTTGCCTCTTCAATAGCCTCCTTCAGAATCACTGTGGGGTCCTTTTCCAAAGAACGCTCCACCATCTCCTTCATGGTATCTACCGTACATTTGGAAGCATAATCTCCTGCCTTATGGCCTCCCATACCATCTGCCACGATAAATAGATTAGGCAGATTGCCGACCCGGACTTCACTGGAAAAAACACTATCCTGATTCATTTGTCTCTTCCTACCTACATCGGTAATGGAAAATGTCTTTAACACTCCTTACACTCCTCCTGCTTCATGTGGGAACGGCGAAGCTGTCCACAAGCTCCATCAATATCTCGTCCCATTTCCCTTCTAATTGTAACGTTAATTCTGTTTTTTTCAAGTACATTTTTAAAGCGTTGAATGTGCTTCTCATCGGACTGCACATAGTCTCTTTCCTTGATTGGATTCACCGGAATCAGATTTATATGGCATCCCAAAGGCTTTGCCAAGGCAATTAATTCCTTTGCATCCTCATCCGTATCGTTCTGTCCGCCTACCAGACTGTACTCAAAGGTAATACGGCGTCCGGTCTGCTCCATGTAAAAGCTGCATGCGTCCATAAGCTCTGCAATGGAGTACTTTTTGGCAATGGGCATCAGCTTCTTTCGTTTCTCATCGGTAGTAGCATGAAGAGACAACGCCAGCGTAATCTGCAAATGCTCCTTTGCCAGCATACGCATCTTTGGCACGATACCACAGGTAGATACGGTTATATTTCTGGCACTGATATTTAATCCATTTTCATCCGTAAGAAGGCGGATAAACTGTAGCAGATTGTCATAGTTATCCATGGGCTCACCGCTTCCCATCACTACCACATTGGAAACACGCTCTCCCGTATAGACACTGATAGCGTAAATCTGGTCCAGCATCTCCGAGGGCATCAGATTTCTCTCCAGACCATCCAGGGTAGATGCGCAAAATCTACATCCCATTCGACAGCCAACCTGAGAAGAAATACACACAGAATTCCCATGCTTATACTTCATCCACACGCTCTCCACCAGATTACCGTCCCGAAGCTGAAACAAGAACTTTCTGGTTCCATCAATTTTCGACTCCTGCACACGTACCGGCTTTAATGAAGTAAATTCATAGTCTTCCCTGCACATCTGCCGAAAGTCCTTGGAAAGATTGCTCATCTCCTCCACATCCCGCACCAGCTTCTTGTGCATCCACTCGTAGCACTGCTTTGCACGAAAGGCCTTTTCTCCCTTACCTTTGAGTTCCTCGGTAAGCTGCTCTAAGCTCAGCGACTTAATATCCCGTTTTCCATCCACTAAAAATTGTTCCATCTTGTTTCCTTACTGTCTTCTGAGCCTTGCATAGAAAAATCCGTCCGCCTGTGCAAAGCCCGGTAAAATCTGTCTCTGCTCCTCTGCCCCAAAGGGGTAATTGTCGCAGATATACTTTACCATATCTTCATTTTCCGCTTTATGAATAGTGCAGGTACTATATAAAAGTACTCCACCCTTTTTTACATATTGCCAGCTGTTATCCACAATATCTTTTTGTAAAAGTCCAAGGCTCTCCATAGACTCTGTGGAAATATTATACTTAATATCTCTCTTTTTCCCCATAACACCAAGACCGGAGCATGGTACATCCATGATTACCACATCTGCCTTTTCCTTCATGGTTTCATCGAAAACCGTGGCGTCATGTACCTGGGTCTCTACCTTTTCCTCCAGCTTCATACGCTGCAGATTCTCTTCTATCAGAGACACCTTGTCCTCTGATACGTCACGGCTTAAAACCTTACCGGCTTTCTCTGCTGCCAGCAGGGATTTACCGCCCGGAGCTGCGCAGATATCCATGACAAAATCGCCCTCTTTAATATCCGCAGCCTGTACCGCCATCATAGAGCTGACGTCCTGAACCGTAAATTTACCCTCTGTAAATCCCTCCAGTCCGGCAAGACCATCCACACCGGATAAAAAGTATGCATCCTTCACATCCTCTGATGCTTTCACTGCTACGCCCAAAGCCTCCCAGCTTTTTATCAATGCAACTTTCTCATCCTCCGTACACGCACAAGAAAAACGAATACTGATGGGATGAATCTCCATTAATCCTTCCAGTATCCGTTCGGTATTCTCTACACCATAGTCTTCTGTAAACTGCTCCACAATCCACTGAGGCATGGAGTATTTAATACTCATATAATATACGGCATCCTTTGCCTTATCCGGCATGGGGATGCTATCCTTATTTGCCGAAATCTTGCGCAGTACACCATTTACAAAGCCCTTCAGATTCGTAAACTTTCGCTTCCCTGCAAGCTTTACCGCTTCATTGCACGCCGCACTGTCGGGAACACTGTCCATATAAATAATCTGGTAAGTGCCCATGCGTACAAGGCATCGAATCAGTGGCTTCATCTTATTTACCGGTACCGTGGAAAACTGACCGATAATATAATCCAGCTCCAGCTTTCTTTCGATACATCCTTCCGTCAGCCTTTTAATAAAACGCTTTTCCTGACTTTCCAGGTAATCATATTTATCCAGTACTGCCTTTACCAGCTTGTGGGAAAAGGTCTTATTCCTCTCCATCTCCAGCAGCATATCCAGTACAATCTCTCTGCTATTATCAGCCATATTCCTAACCTAACGTCTCTCCCTTAGCTACCTTTACACCCAACAGAAAATCGTGAGTGTTCATGCGCTTCTTGCCCTCTAACTGTAAGGATGTAATGCATAAAAGTCCCTTGCCGGTAGCTACCTTGATTTCACTTTTGGTTACTTCTGCAACCTCACCACACGCTGCATTCACCGCAGCATCCTCCACATGAGCTTCCCATACCTTCAGCTGCTTACCCTTATAAAAGGTAAATGCACTGGGCCACGGGTTCATACCACGGATTAAACGGTCTAACACTACTGCCTCCCTGGTAAAGTCCAGCTTACCCATTTCCTTGGTAATCATGGTTACATGGCTGCTTTCTGCCTCGTTCTGCTTTTCTGGAGTCAGCTTGCCGGCCTCAAGCAGGGGAAGTGCCTCTACAATGGCCTCTGCACCTACTGCTGCCAGCTTATCATGAAGGGTCTCGAAATTATCCGTATCTTCAATAACAACTTCTTTCTTATACAACATATCTCCGGTATCGATACCCGCATCCATCTGCATGATGGTAACACCGGTCTTCTCCTCACCGTCAATGATAACACTCTGGATAGGTGAAGCTCCTCGATACTTCGGAAGAAGGGATGCATGGATATTTACACTGCCAAGCTCCGGCATATCCAGAATCTCCTGTGAGAGAATCTGGCCAAAAGCGGCTACCACAAATATATCCGCTTCATACTTCTTTAATTCTTCAATTGCCTCGGGTCTCTTAATTCTCACCGGCTGAAATACGGGAAGATTATACTTTAATGCGCATACCTTTACCGGTGATGGCATCAGCTCTTTACTTCTTCCCTTAGGTTTATCCGGCTGGGTTACCACCAAGGTAATCTCATGTCCTGCCTGAATCAGTGCTTCCAATGCGGAAGCTGCGAAATCAGGTGTTCCCATAAAAACTATTTTCATCTTTATTCACCATCCTGCTGTGCGAAAGTCGTATCCACTAAATCGCCTTCTACCCTTTCTACATATAAGTGTCCATCTAAGTGATCCAGCTCGTGGCAGATAGCTCTTGCGAGAAGCTCCGTACCCTCTAACTCAAAGGTCTTCATATCCACATCCTGAGCTTGTACCTTTACATAGTTTGGTCTGGTTACCTGACCGGACTTCCCCGGTACGCTAAGGCAGCCTTCCTGACCTGTCTGCTCACCGCTCTTCTCCAAAATCACAGGATTAATTAAAATGTATGGCGATTCGCCAGTAACGTCGATTACTACAATACGCTTTAAAATACCTACCTGTGGTGCAGCAAGGCCTACACCATTTGCCTCATACATGGTGTCTAACATATCTTCAATTAATTCTCTGGTTCTTGGAGTCATCTCCTTTACTTCCTTACACTTTTTGGTAAGTACCTCTTCACCGATTTCTCTAATATTACGAATTGCCATTTTATTTTTCCTCTCTAAACATCTAAACACTTTCTCGGTCCAGGCTCGAAAATCCTTCGGATTTCCTCGCTTGGACCGTTGGTCCAATAGAAGCCCTGCGAAAAGTCGGCATACAAGCAAGCTTGTGCCTTTTTTCGCAGTCCTTCTGCTGTCCCAAACTAACATAATATTATATCGCACTTATGGGGTCAAAGTCAAACAGTACACTGACTCTGCTTATATTACTTTCATGAATTCTCTCTTCCAGCACATCCTTCACCTGTACCAGCCGATTATAATCCTTATGCTTCACATAAAATACGAATCGGTAAATATCTTCTATTTTGCCAATACCTGCCGGGGATGGTCCGATGACCTGAAGGTGACTACGCAGTGATTCCTGTGGAAGGTTCATTCCCTTTACAAGCTCTGCCAGACGATTTCCCACCTGCAAGGCTTCCCCTTCATTTCTCCCAAACATCTGCACTGCAAGCATATGTGCCGCCGGTGGATACTGCAGCATCTTACGATAAAGCACCTCTTCCTCATAGAATGCCAGATAATCCTGCTGCCCAGCGTGGACGATTGCATAATGCTCCGGCTGATAGGTCTGTACTACCACTTCTCCGGGAAGGGTTCCTCGTCCGGCACGCCCTGCTGCCTGCGTTATCAGCTGAAAGGTACGCTCTCCGGCTCTGTAATCTCCTACGGACAAGGATAAATCTGCTGCCAGTACCCCCACTAAGGTTACATTCGGAAAATCATGTCCCTTTACAATCATCTGGGTTCCTACCAGCACATCCGCTTCTCCATTTCGAAATGCGGTAAGAATCTCCTCATAACTGTCCTTACTCTTCGTAGTATCTGCATCCATGCGAAGAACTCTCGCCTGAGGGTACAGCTCCTTTAGCTTATCCTCAATCTGCTGGGTTCCAGCACGGAAGCCAGAGATATATTTTGAGCCACACTCGGGGCAATTTTTTAAGCTTGGCATCTCATAGCCACAATAGTGGCATATCAGCCTTCCCCCGCGATGCTCCGATAAGGACACATCACAGTGTGGACACTTGGCTACATATCCGCAGGCTCTACAGGACACAAATCCCGCCAGCCCTCTCCGGTTGATGAAAAGCATACTCTGCTGCCCCTTGGAAAGCCTGTCTGCCAAAAGCTCCTGCAATTTCCGGCTGAAAATCGTCCGATTACCGCTTTTTAATTCCTCACGTAAATCCACCGTATAAATCTGTGGAAGGGTACCGCCGGTAAGACGCTTTGTCATGGTGAACAATTTATACTCTCCACTCTGAGCTTTATAAAATGCCTCCAAAGAAGGTGTAGCCGAGCCAAGCACCACCGATGCACCATAGAGACTTGCCAGATAGATAGCCGTCTCCCTCGCATGATATTTGGGGGCGCTCTCACTTTTATAGCTGGCCTCATGCTCCTCGTCAATTACGATTAATCCCAGATTGGGGAAGGGTGTAAAAAGAGCAGACCTTGGCCCAATAATCACATCGATTTCCCCATGCTTTGCCCTTTCACACTGGTCATATTTTTCGCCGGGAGATAAACTGGAATTCAGTACACTGACCCGGTCTCCGAAATGCCTGTAAAAACGAAGCAGCGTCTGATATGTAAGGGCAATCTCGGGAATCAGTACGATTGCCTGTTTCCCCCTGTCCACGATTTCCTCAATCAGGCGAATATACACTTCTGTTTTACCGCTTCCGGTGATACCGTGAATCAGATATGTTCCCTGATTTCCAGCATCATAATCCATTATCACTTCACGAACAATCTCCGACTGCTCCCGGCTTAAGCTCTTATCTGCCTCCTGACTATCCATCCGCTTTACCGGATTACGATAGGAGGTAATGACCTCTTTTCGGACAATCCCTGCCTTCTCAAGACTATTTACCGTAGCCGAAGAAACCATCAGCTTGCCGGTAACCCACTCGTAGGGGATTTCTCCCTCATTTATAAGTTCCCTAAGGAGTCTCGCCTTGGCAGCCTGATGCTTCCTCTCTGCCTGCCCCAGTGCATCCAAGGCTTCTTCTCTGGTGCCCTTCAAAATCAATTTACGGTGCTCAACCTTCTTCACCGACTTTCTGGCAGGGATTACGGTCTTAATCGCCTGAATCATGGTAGCACCATAATTTTTCTTAATCCATGCTGCCAACTGAATCTGTCTGTCCTGAGCCACCGTAGAATCTACCACAATTCTATGGATGGCTTTCATCTTGGCTGGGTTCCAGTTACACTTATCCGAAAGTCCTACCACGTAGCCTTTTATTATTTTATTACCATTTCCAAAAGGAATCTCCACGCACATGCCGTAGTCCAACGTATCCCGCATACGCTCTGGAATCTCATATTGGAAAGGTCTGTCAACCTGTTCATGGGAGATGTCTACAATGACATCCGCATACTTCTTTCCCAATACTCTCTCCTACCTGTTTTCTAAAATCTCCTGTATCAAAACTCTCTCATCCATAGGGTACTTCACGCCCTTGATTTCCTGATAGTCCTCGTGCCCCTTACCTGCCAGCACAATGATATCTCCCTCCTGTCCATGCTCGATAGCATAGCGGATAGCCTCCTTACGGTCACATATTTCCACATATGCACCGTCGGTCTTACTGATACCAGCTTTAATATCCTCAATAATATCCTGTGGCTCCTCAAATCTTGGATTATCCGACGTAATAATGGTTAAATCCGCCAGCTTGCCACTGATTTCTCCCATCTCAAAGCGTCGAAGCTTGGAACGATTTCCGCCGCAGCCAAAAAGACACACTAAACGATGGGGCTCATACTCCTTTAAAGTAGTTAGTAGGCTCTCTAAGCTCATGGCATTGTGGGCATAATCAATGAGCATTGTGAAATGGTCGGACACCTTTACCATTTCGATTCTGCCCTTTACCTTGGCAGATAAAAGAGCCTTCTGAATGGCTTCTACCGGGACATTGAAATGTCTACAGATGGCAATGGCAGTCAGGGCATTATACACACTGAAACGTCCCGGTGTGGTTACCTGAGCATCAAAGTCCATCAATCCCTGCACCTTAAAGCTGACTCCAAGCTGTCCCGGCTTCTTAATCAGTTCCATATCCTCTGCATATAAATCATTGTCTGCATTCATACCATAGGTTTCGATTTCACAGGTGTGCCCTGCGATTACCTGCTGACAGTGCTTATCATCACCATTTACGATACCTACCTTACACTGCTGAAACAGCATGCCCTTACATTCCATGTATTCCTCAAAGCTGGCATGCTCGTTTGGTCCGATATGATCCGGCTCTAAATTAGTAAAAATTCCAAAGTCAAATACAAACCCATTACTTCTATGCTGCATCAGTCCCTGACTGGATACCTCCATCACTACAATATCCATGCCTGCCTCTACCATCTTGGCAAAGGTCTCCTGCAATACAAAGGACTCCGGTGTGGTGTTTACTGCCGGAATATGTTCCTCCCCGATAATGGTCTCAATGGTTCCCACCAGACCAACCTTGTAACCTGCATTCTCTAAAATGGATTTCACCAGATAGGTGGTGGTGGTCTTCCCCTTTGTACCGGTGATACCGATAGTTTTCAGTTTCTTCGCCGGATGACCAAAGTATGCCGCTGCAATAAATGCCATAGCATATCTGGTGTTCTCCACCTGAATTACGGTAACATCACAGCCTTCCAGACCTTCCACCTCTTTAGACACTAAAACTACGGCTGCCTTCTGCGCCATCTCCACAGCAAAATCGTGACCGTCAAATTTGGCTCCTTCGATACAGATAAAAAGACACCCTTCCGTCACCTTTCTGGAATCATAGACCACCTGAGTAATCTCTGTCTCTGCGCTTCCCTGTAATATTTTATAATCAATTTCCTGTAATAAATTCTTTAGCTTCATATGCTTTGCCTTTCTCTCGATATGTAAAAACTACTCTTATTTTATAATACGTGAAAAGCAAGTTCAAGGTCAATGTTTGAGAAAAGTTCTATTATCATTATAGAAGTGGGAAAGCTCCGGCATACAACGGAGCTTTTTACGATTTTCTTATGAGGGGGGAGATAGTTTTTCAACTACCATGTGTCTATCATACCTACAATTTGTGTTCAAATTGTGTCCAAATAATTAAATGACTCTAAGACTTTTCTTTATAGTTTTTTAAGACTTGCATCCTTTCTGCTAGGAGTAGTTGGTCATAATATATTGCAGACTTTCCTGTCCTCTGAATGTATTGATCCCCAGCTGGTATACCACCGACATTGTGACCTTCCCTTTTCCATTCATCATGGCCTCCGCGCTGCCCTCACCATGCTTTTGATCCACTGCTGCAAGAAAAGCATCCACATCTCCGAAATACATCAAATCTTCCCGTTTTTCATAGCCAAAACGATCTACCAGTACACTGAATTTCCCGAAACCCATGTTGGCACCAATTCTTTTTCCTCCCCCTAAGACCACGTCAAAAAAAAAAAAAAG
>F42_Fallow_Deer__coassemble_356_pt1 | contig 25612 bp, 22 predicted proteins | sample F42_Fallow_Deer__metabat2_low_PE_003 | metagenome-assembled genome bin F42_Fallow_Deer
CGGTGCTTTTAATGCTGCTGTTCTGGGAGAAAAGTCAGCAGAGATTATGGTAGAAGATGGTTTTGCACCACTTACCAAAGGGGACTATCAGGAGGCAGATCTGACCGGGATTTTACCTAAGGAGTGTAATCAGGCTTTTGTGGAAGGAATGGAGCATTTCGGACGGATTATCAAGGATTTTAACAGACCGGATGCAAGTGTGCTGGGTGTGGAGAGCAGAACATCTTCTTCCGTGCGCATTCATAGGGACGAAACCTTCCAATCCGTCATTCATGGACTTTACCCTTGTGGGGAGGGGGCTGGATATGCGGGAGGTATCACCTCTGCGGCTATGGATGGTATGCGTATTGCAGAAGAAATTGCCAAGGTGTATGCTCCTATGTAAGAAAAGGGCACTTTAACGCATTGACGTATTAGTATTTTTGCTATAAAATACCTTAGATAAGAATCTATAGGATAAGTTTACTCGTCAGACAAATGGAAAAGTGCATGCTCGCATGTGACTTTTCGGAGAATGTCTGACGAAGAGAGCGCGGAGTGAACATGATAGGAGTATATATGAGTACATTCAGAGAAGCAATTAAAGATAAAAAGCGTATTGTTGTAAAGATTGGTTCCTCTTCCTTGCAGCATCCCCAGACCGGAGATTTGGATTATATTAAGTTAGAGAAGCTGGTAAGGGAGCTTTGTGATATCCGCAATCAGGGCAAGGATGTGGTGCTTGTTACTTCCGGTGCCATTGCGGTTGGCAAGAAGGCGATTTCCTTCGAAGCAAGAAAGGATATTGCAGGAGATGCCCCGCTTGCAGTGAAGCAGGCATGTGCAGCTATCGGACAGGCAAGACTGATGATGACTTATCAGAAGATTTTTGCGGAGTATAATCAGGTGGCGGCACAGATTTTGATGACCAAGTATACTATTGCTGATGACCTCAGCCGTTTTAATGCCCACAATACCTTTTCAGAGCTATTGAAGATGGGCGTTATCCCTATTGTTAATGAGAACGATACTGTTGCAACGGATGAAATCGTTATCGGTGATAACGATACCTTATCCGCAGTAGTTGCGGCCCTTGTAGATGCGGATTTATTGATTTTATTATCGGATATTGATGGTCTTTATACCGATGATCCACGTACCAACCCGGACGCAAAATTCATTCCAGAGGTCAGAGAGCTGACCGAGGAGCATATGAACATGGGGAAGGCCTCTACTGGTAGCGGTGTAGGTACCGGCGGTATGAATACTAAGATGATTGCGGCGAAGATTGCTACCAATATCGGTGCAGATATGATTATTGCAAACAGTCAGGATATTGGTATTCTGCATCGTATTTTAGCAGGGAAGGATGTTGGAACACTTTTTGTTGCAAATAAGAATGAGGAGTTTAAGGTGCAGGAGTTTGTGACCAGTCTTCATAAATAGAGAGGATAATGTATGAATTTAACAGATATGATTGCCCGTATTAACGAGCTTTATCATAAGTCCAAGGCAGAGGGGCTTAACGAAGAGGAAAAAAAGGAGCAGGCCGAGCTTCGTCAGGCATATGTTGCTAATGTACGTGCTAATTTACGTGGTCAGCTGAATAATATTGATATTAAGGAAGCGGACGGAAGCATCACCAATCTGGGCGAGAAGTTCGCAAATAAAAAAGATGAAAACTAAGAGAGAAATCCGCCGGGAGGTGCTGACACTTAGGGATGGACTTAATGAGCAGCAGCGGAGGATGGGATCTTTAAAGGTGGCAGATAGGATTATCGGTCACCAGTGGTTCTATCAGGCGGAGCATTTACTAATATTTGTGTCCTATGGTAGTGAGATTGATACTTCAGAGATTATTTTAGAAGCCTTGAGAAAGGGGAAAAAGGTATATGTTCCCAAGGTAGAAGGGGATATCATGCATTTTTACCGAATTGGCTCTTTGGACGAGCTGGTGGAAGGCTATAAGGGAATCCGTGAGCCGGATGGAACCTCTGAAAGGTATGATGAGGCAAAACGGTTAGAAGCGGGAGAGCGTGTGCTGATGATTATGCCGGGAGCTGCTTTTGATTCCCTTCGGAATCGTATCGGCTACGGCAAAGGCTTTTATGATAAGTATCTTGCAGATAAAGAGGAATTACAGATTTATACCATTGGTATCGGATTTGCTTGTCAGATGGTGGAAGAGATTCCTACAGAGGAAAATGATATTAAGCCCTATCAGGTGATTACCGGTTAGGAGGAAAGGTAGGTTTAAAGATGGATTTAGTGGTATTAGGTCAGAATGCCGTAAAGGCAAAATATGAGATGCAGAGCCTCTCTACAGAAGCCAAGAACAAAGCGTTAGCAGCAATTGCAAAGGCTCTTGTAGAGCATGCAGATGAGATTTTACTGGCAAATGAAGTGGATATTAAATACGGTGAGGCTGCTGGGATGCATCCCGGGCTTTTAGACCGTCTTCGCCTTACAAAGGAGCGTGTGGAAGCTATGGCAGAGGGACTTACCCAGATTGCGGAGCTGGCAGATCCAATCGGTGAGTGCCTGGAGGCCTTTGACAGACCAAACGGTCTTCATATTGAGAAGGTGCGTGTGCCACTTGGCGTTATCGGTATTATCTACGAATCCAGACCCAATGTAACCGCAGATGCTTTCGGACTTTGCTTTAAGACCGGTAATGCTGTAATTTTAAAGGGGGGAAGCGATGCGCTTCAGTCTAATATTGCCATTACCAAGGTAATTAGAGATGAGCTGGAGAAGCAGGGCATCACACCGGATGCCATTTCCTTGATTACTGATACAGACCGTGCAGTTACTGCACAGTTTATGAAGATGAAGGAATATGTGGATGTGCTTATTCCTCGCGGCGGTGCTGGACTGATTCGTGCGGTTGTGGAGAACAGTACCATCCCGGTTATTGAGACAGGTACCGGTAACTGTCACATCTATGTGGATAAGGACGCAGATCTTGATATGGCGGTTTCTATTATTATGAATGCCAAGACACAGCGAATCGGCGTATGTAATGCCTGTGAATCTTTAGTTGTGCATACGGATGTCAGAGAAGCACTTTTACCGAGATTAAAGGAAGCTCTGGACACCAAGGATGTGGAGCTTCGTGGAGATGAAAGAATTCAGGAAGTAATCTCTGTAATCCCTGTTACCGAAGAGGACTATGGCACAGAGTATCTGGATTACATTCTTTCTATGAAGACTGTGGATAGTGTGGAGGAAGCCATTGCACACATCAATAAATACAATACCAAGCATTCCGAAGCGATTATTACAAATGATGCAGAGACTGCAGAGAAGTTCTTAAATGGTGTAGATGCATCCTGCGTGTATGTGAATGCTTCCACCAGATTTACCGATGGTTTTGAGTTCGGCTTTGGTGCAGAAATCGGTATCAGTACCCAGAAGCTTCATGCAAGAGGGCCTATGGGACTTAAGGAGTTAACCAGTTATAAATATCAGGTACGTGGCAATGGTCAGACACGTGGCTAAAATGGAATCGAGGAAATATGAACGTAATTGATAGATTTTTGGAATATGTGAAGATTGATACCTGTTCCAGCGAAGAGACAGGAACCCATCCAAGTACAGCGAAGCAGCATGATTTGGCATCTCTCCTTGCCAGGCAGCTTTCAGAGCTGGGAGCGACGGAGATTACCTACGATAAAGAGAATTGTTATGTATATGCAACCATTCCTGCATCGGAAGGATGTGAAGAAGTAGATACTCTTGGCCTGATTTCCCATATGGACACTTCTCCGGCAATGTCTGGTGAGGGTGTAAAGCCACGTATTGTGGAGAATTACGACGGGCAGGATATTGTGCTGAACGAAGCATTGAAGGTTGTGTTAAAAGTAGCTGACTTCCCGGAGATAAAGAAGTATGTGGGACAGGACTTGATTGTAACCGATGGAACGACCCTGCTTGGTGCTGATGATAAGGCAGGTATTGCAGAGATTATGACTTTGGCGGAAATTCTGCTTACTAATTCGGAGATTAGGCATGGTAAAATCCGTGTGGCATTTACACCGGATGAAGAAATCGGTGAAGGTACCGATGGTTTTGATGTAGAACTTTTTGGCGCAAAATATGCCTATACCGTAGATGGTGGGGCACTTGGAGAGCTGGAATATGAGAACTTTAACGCTGCAGGTGCTAAGGTACATGTGCATGGTAGAAATGTTCATCCCGGCAGTGCCAAGGGTAAGATGAAAAACTCTATTTTAATTGCCCAGGAGTTTCAGAGCCTGTTACCCATCTTCCAGAATCCGATGTATACTGAGATGTATGAGGGCTTTTTCCATCTGGATGGTATCAGTGGTAATGTGGAAGAAACTACCATGGATTATATTATCCGCGACCATGACAGAGTGCTTTTTGAGGAGAAAAAAGTAATGTTTATGACTGTGGCAGAGTTTCTTAATAAGAAATACGGTAAGGGAACCATTGTAGTAGATATGAAGGATTCCTACTACAATATGCGTGAAGTGATCGAGCAGCATATGCACCTCATTGACAAGGCTGTGGAAAGCATGAAGGAGCAGGGGATTGAACCTATCGTAACACCGATTCGTGGTGGTACCGATGGTGCCAGACTTTCCTTTATGGGACTTCCTTGTCCTAATATCTGCACCGGTGGAGAAAATTATCATGGAAAATATGAATACGCTAGTGTACAATCCATGGAGAAGATTGTGAAGATATTAGTTAGCCTTGTACAGAGATTCGTTTAGTTAGAAAGTGATTGTAGAATGTTTCAGAATATTGATTTAGAAAAGTACGATGTAAATGGCACAGTGCCCGCAGATGAGACCGAAAAGCAGTATTATTATATGGCGAAGGCTAAGGGACATGTGGAAAGCTTATCCCAGCAGATTGGAAGAAAACCGACCTGCTGTGTAACCACCTTTGGATGCCAGATGAATGCCAGAGACAGTGAGAAGCTGGTAGGTATTTTGGAGCTGGTAGGCTATGAAATTATTGAGGATGAGAATGCGGATTTTGTGATTTACAATACCTGTACTGTCCGTGATAATGCGAACCAGAAGGTATATGGTCGTCTGGGCGTATTGCAGAACTACAAGAAAAAGAATCCTAACATGAAGATTGCACTCTGTGGGTGCATGATGCAGGAGCCATCTGTAATTGAAAAAATCAAAAAGAGCTATCGTTTTGTGGATTTGATTTTCGGAACCCATAATATCTTTAAGTTTGCCGAATTGTTGTGTGCTTTATACGAACAGGAAGGCATGGTGATTGATATCTGGAAGGATACAGATAAAATTGTAGAAGACCTTCCGGTGGAGAGAAAGTTCCCCTTTAAGTCCGGTATCAATATCATGTTTGGCTGTAATAATTTTTGCAGCTACTGTATCGTGCCCTATGTAAGAGGACGTGAGAGAAGCAGAAGTCCTAAGGATATCATTCGTGAAATCGAAAAGCTGGTGGCAGATGGTGTTGTGGAGATTATGCTTCTGGGTCAGAATGTAAATTCCTACGGTAAAAATCTGGAGGAGCCCATGACCTTTGCTCAGCTGCTTCAGGAGATAGAGAAGATTGAAGGGCTTCAGAGAATTCGTTTTATGACCTCTCATCCCAAGGATTTGTCCGATGATTTAATTGAGGTGATGAAGAACAGCAAGAAGATTTGCAAGCATCTTCATTTACCTGTTCAGGCTGGCTCTACCAAGATTTTAACTGCTATGAATCGCCGCTATACCAAGGAGCAGTATTTAGACCTTGCACTGAAAATACGCAGGGAGATTCCAGATATTGCCATTACCACGGATATCATTGTTGGTTTTCCGGGGGAGACCTTAGAGGACGTGCAGGAGACCATCGACGTCATTGAGAAGGTACAGTATGATAATGCCTTTACCTTTATCTATTCCAAGCGTACCGGTACCCCTGCTGCCGCAATGGAGAATCAGGTGCCGGAGGAAATTATAAAGGAAGGCTTTGATAAGGTTCTTAAATGCGTACAGGAAACAGCAAGAAAGCAGGTGTCCAAGTATGAAGGGATGGTGATGGATGCGCTGGTGGAGGAGATGAATGAGCATGATAACTCCCTTGTAACCGGACGGCTTTCCAACAATACCATCGTACATTTCCCGGGAGATAAATCCCTGATTGGAAAGATTGTGGATGTGAAACTGGATGAGTGCCATGGTTTCTACTACATGGGACACAGAGTCGAAAAGTGATGAGAATTCTGCTTGCAGAAATGCACATGACCTTGAGACTCGCCGAAGCATGAGAAGGTAGTCCGATAGGGCGGATTTCGAATGGTTTAGGATTACGAAAACACGAAGTGTGAAGTAATCCGTAGTGTTCCAGATATTTGTGAAAATGCATAAAAAAAGCTTTGCAAAGGCATTATTTTTCAACAAATGCCAATTGCAAGGCTTTTCTTTTTAGATTATGATTATAGTCATACAGTTAAGAAATGGTAAAGAAGTCTTAAGAGGTTGGGAGTACAAAAGAAGATGGAGCGTTTAGAACCGAAGTTTTTTTACACGATTAAGCATTATAGTAAAGAGCAGTTTTTTAAGGATGCCATATCGGGCATTATTGTGGCGATTATTGCACTTCCTTTAAATATTGCTTTTGCACTTGGCGCAGGAGTATCTGCGGAAAAAGGTATTTATGCAGCAATTATTGCCAGCATTATCTGTGGTCTGTTTGGCGGTAGCCGTGTACAGATTTCCGGTCCTACCGGTGCGTTTATTGTGATTACACAGTCTGTTATTGCACAATACGGCTTGAATGGTCTTGCTGTTGCAATGATTATTGCCGGTATTATTTTGATTATATTGGGAGGCTTCCGTTTAGGAAAGCTGATTCGTTTTATCCCGGCACCTATTACTACGGGCTTTACTGCCGGTATCGGTGTGACAATCTTTACACTGGAGGTAAAGGATTTCCTGGGGCTTTCACCAGAGTCCATGCCTACCAAGTTTGTAGAAAAATGGTCTTATTATTTATCCAATTTGGATCAGGCCAATATGCAGTCTGTGATTTTAGCGTTGGTGTGTATTGTAATCTTAGTAATCTGGCCAAAGATTAACCAGAAGATTCCGAATTCTTTGGTAGCTATCGTAGTGGGTACTCTTGCAGCACAGCTTCTGAATCTGGATGTGAAGCTTCTTGGAGAGATTCCTAAGTCATTAGGAGCACCTGTGCTTCCAAGTACTAATTTCCAGATGATTATTGATTTAGTTTCTCCGGGCTTTACTATTGCAATCTTGATTGCAATGCAGGCTCTTTTGTCTACCGTAGTGACCGATGGTATGATCAACAGCAGAAGTAATTCTAATATGGAACTGATTGCTCAGGGTGCGGCAAATATTGTGCTTGCGTTCTTTGGATGTATTCCTACCACGGGTGGTGTAGCAAGAGGTGTACAAAGTGCTAAAAATGGCGCAAGAACTCCAATTGCAGCAATTGTACACTCTATCATGCTTTTTGTATTCTTAATTGTATTAATGCCACTCATTAAGCTGGTTCCCCTTCCGGTACTTGCTGCCATTTTGATGGTTGTATCCTACAATATGTTAAATGTTAAGGTACTTAAGGGATACTTAAAGGCTCCTAAGAGTGATTTATCAGTACTTATTGCATCCTGTGTGCTGACCTTTGCATTTGATCTTGTATTTGCAATTGAAGTAGGCATGATTATGTCCCTTGCCCTGTTTATGAAGAGAATGTCCGATGTTACGGATGTTAAGATGTGGAAAACCATTGAGGATGGAACAAAATATGACTTGGATTTAAAGCAGGTACCATCCAAGACAGCAGTTTACGAAATCCATGGCCCTTTATTCTTCGGTGCTGCGGATGTTCTTAAGAAAATTGTTGTTGACGAGAAGAAAAACTGTCTTATCATTCGAATGCGCGGGGTAGGAACGATTGATGCTACGGCAATGAATTATCTGGATGTTCTATACGAGGATTGTAAGGCGAAAAATGTACAGCTTCTATTCTCCCATGCAAATGAGCAGCCACTCAGTGTTATGAAGAAGTCCGGCTTTTTCCATAAGGTAGGAGAAGAAAACTTCTGCCCGAACATCGACAGTGCGTTGAAAAGAGCGGAGGCTTTTGAATAACTTTTGTTTTACACACCCCTAAATATGTGATAAAATCTTAGCGAGTATGCGCATATGTTGTATACTCGCTATGTTTATGTTATAGAAAGAGGTTACTACCTTGTTTGATTATGATGAAATAATGAAAAATACCACTCCTATGATGCAGGAGTATTTAAAGACAAAGAAAGAGTATCCTGACTGTATCTTGTTTTATCGTCTGGGAGATTTCTACGAGATGTTCTTTGATGATGCCTTGCAGGCGTCCAAGGCTCTGGAGATTACCCTGACCGGTAAAGCATGTGGCTTAGAGGAGCGTGCACCTATGTGCGGTGTTCCTTTTCATGCGGTGGACGGATATCTGAATAAATTGATTTCTAAGGGCTTTAAGGTAGCTATCTGCGAGCAGGTGGAGGACCCGAAGCTGGCAAAGGGACTGGTAAAGCGCGAGGTAGTGAGAATCGTTACTCCCGGAACCAACTTAAATATGCAGGCTCTTGAGGAAAGCAAGAATAATTATTTGATGTGTGTAACCTACACACCTACCCGCATCGGTATTTCTGTGGTGGATATTACTACCGGTGATTTCTATGTGACAGAAGTAGAGGATTTAAAGAAGCTTTTTGACGAGCTGATGAAATACGACCCTTCGGAAATTATCTGTAACGATGCCTTTTTAGTGAGTGGTATGGATATCACAGATTTACGGGGACGCCTACATATTGCGGTAAGCTCCATTGATGCCCGCTATTTCGATGATGATAGCTGTAATCGTTGCATCATGCGCCAGTTTAAGGTGAATAGTCTTATTGGTCTGGGGCTGGAGGATTTTCCGGTAGGAACCATTGCAGCAGGAGCATTGTTGCAATATTTGTTTGATACTCAGAAGATTGGTCTGGATCATATTACCAGAATCAATTCTTATCTTATCAGTAAATACATGCTTCTGGACAGCTCTACCAGAAGAAATTTAGAGCTTGCGGAAACCTTAAGGGAAAAGTCTAAGCGTGGTTCTCTTCTGTGGGTGCTGGATAAGACAAAGACTGCTATGGGTGGCCGTACCCTCCGCAGCTATATTGAGCAGCCACTTGTGGAAAAGGAGGAGATGGAGAAAAGACTGGATGCTATTGAGGAGCTTTGCGAGGATTCCTTATCCAGAGATGAAATTCGGGAATACTTAGGACCCATTTATGATTTGGAGAGACTCCTTTGTAAGGTAACCTATAAGACAGCTAATCCAAGAGATATGATTGCGTTCCGCAATTCCCTACAGATGCTGCCACATATTAAAACTGTGCTCAGTGTTTTTGAAAAGGAGCTTCTGACGGGAATCAATGCAGATATTGATGATTTGGTTGATATCTATGATTTGATTGAGGAAGCTATTATTGAAGAGCCGCCACTTACCATTCGGGAAGGCGGTATGATTAAGGATGGCTTTGATGAGGACATTGATATGCTCCGTAGTGCTAAGAGAGACGGTAAGCAGTGGCTTGCCCAGCTGGAGGAAGAGGACAGGGAGCGTACCGGCATCAAGAATCTGAAGATTAAATATAACAGGGTATTTGGTTACTATTTTGAAGTAACCAATTCCTTCAAGGATATGGTTCCCGAGGATTATATCCGTAAGCAGACCCTTGCCAATGCAGAGCGTTATACCACTCCAAAGCTGAAGGAGCTGGAGGATACCATTTTAAATGCAGAGGATAAGTTATCTACCTTAGAGTATGATATTTTCTGTAGAATCCGTGATACCATTGCTTCTCAGATAGAAAGAATCCAGAGAACTGCCAAGGCGATTGCGGCACTGGATGTATTTTCCTCTCTTTCTTATGTGTCTGAGAGGAACCAGTATGTAAGACCGAAGCTGAATGATAAGGGAATTATCGATATTAAGGATGGCCGTCATCCTGTGGTAGAGAAAATGATTGACCATGATCTGTTTATTACCAACGATACCATGCTGGATAATAACAGCCATTTAATCAGTATCATTACCGGTCCTAACATGGCAGGTAAATCCACTTATATGCGTCAGACGGCGTTAATCGTGCTGATGGCACAGATTGGCTGCTTTGTGCCGGCGAAAAGTGCCAATATCGGTATTGTGGACAGAATCTTTACCAGAGTAGGTGCTTCCGACGACCTTGCCAGCGGTCAGTCCACCTTCATGGTGGAGATGAACGAGGTGGCGAATATCCTGCGAAATGCAACCTCAAATAGCCTCTTGATTTTAGATGAAATCGGGCGTGGAACCTCTACCTTTGACGGCCTTAGTATTGCTTGGGCGGTGATTGAGCATATCAGTAATAAAAAGCTGTTGGGTGCGAAAACCTTATTTGCTACCCATTACCATGAGCTTACAGAGCTGGAGGGAAAAATCGGCAATGTAAATAACTACTGCATTGCTGTGAAGGAGCAGGGGGACGACATTGTATTTCTGCGTAAGATTATTAAAGGCGGTGCAGACAAGAGCTATGGTATTCAGGTAGCCAAGCTGGCCGGAGTGCCGGATATGGTCATCGACAGGGCAAAAGAGATTGTAGGACAGCTTACCGATAATGATATTATTGAAAAGATTCAGAGCATTTCCGTACAGAATAAGTCGGAGGTAAAAGCAAAGAAGGTGCAGAAGCCGGATGAAGTAGATTTCGGACAGATGTCCTTCTTTGATACGGTGACCGACGAGGATGTTCTAAAAGAACTGAAAGAGGTGGATGTAAGTAATATGACACCACTGGATGCGCTGAACACCCTGTATCGTTTACAGAATAAATTGAAGAATCGTTGGTAAAAAATAATCGCCCTTGGCGATTATTAGGAGAATTCTTCGAATTCTCCACGGCGAAAATATGAGGATTGTAGAATTGCAAAAAATACACGTACTTGATGAAGCAACAATTGATAAGATAGCTGCCGGTGAGGTGGTGGAGCGTCCATCCAGCGTAGTTAAGGAGCTGGTGGAAAATGCCATTGATGCCGGTGCCACCTCTATTACGGTGGAGATTAAGGATGGCGGTATCAGCTTTATCCGCATAACGGACAATGGCTCCGGTATTTCTGCGGATCAGATTCGCATCGCCTTTCTTCGCCATGCCACAAGCAAGATTTCTTCTGCGGAGGATTTGTCCAGCATCGGAAGCCTGGGCTTTCGAGGTGAGGCTTTGTCCAGTATTTCCGCAGTAGCGCAGGTGGAGCTGATTACTAAGACCAGGGATTCTCTTCTGGGAAAGCGTCTGGTGCTTGAAGGCCCCAGAGAAGTGGCATTTGAGGATGTGGGAGCTCCCGATGGGACAACCTTTCTGATTCGTAATTTGTTTTTTAATACCCCAGTCCGTAGAAAATTCTTAAAGACTGCTGCCACGGAGGGCGGATATATTATTGATTTGATGGAGCATATGGCACTTTCCAGACCGGATATTGCTTTTAAGCTGATTGTAGGCAGCCAGACCAAGTTTTATACTACTGGAAACGGCCAGCTGAAGGAGGTTATTTACCGCATATATGGCCGTGAGACCGCAGGTAATGTGATTGCCATAGATTATGAAGAGGGTGGAATCCGCATCCGTGGATATTTAGGAGATCCCTCCATCGTACGTTCTAACCGGAATTATGAGATTTACTTTATTAACGGACGTTTCATTAAGAGTAATGTAATCTCCAAAGCCATTGAGGACGGTTATAAGCAGTATTTGATGCAGCATAAGTTCCCATTTTGTGTGCTCCATATAACGGTGGAGGATAAATCCCGAGTGGACGTCAATGTGCATCCTGCCAAGATGGAGGTGCGTATCTCTGATGGCCCCATCGTATATAACATGATTGCGGATGCGATTATGCATCGCCTTGCAAATAGGGAGATGATTCCAGAGACCACACTTCCCAAAGCGAAGGTGGTGGAGCCTCCTGTGACAGAAGAAAAGCAGGCAGAACCACAGCCTGAAATAATGCAGTCCGATGCATCGAAGCCGGTTTTCAGCCGAAGTGAGCAGATTCCGGCCATGAAGACATTATATGAAGGTGCAAAAGTGATTTCCAAGTCTCTTCCGGAAAGTATGTCACAAGAGGCTGGGGAGCCAAAGAATAAATTATTGACAAACTATTCTTCCAAAGCTCCAGCACCTGCGGTGATTCCGGTGAAAAAGGAATCGGCACCGGAGCCATTCGAGGTAAAACGTCAGGAATCCTTCCGTGTGATGGAGGAGCTGAAATACGAGGCAGAGCGCAGTAAAATGACGGACTTTAAGCAGGAAACCCTGTTTGAAGAGGATGATAGATTGCTCAGCCAGAAAAAGAAGGCAGATTATCGCATTATTGGTCAGGTGTTTGATACTTATTTTATGGTTCAGTATGAAGACCAGCTGATGATTATCGATCAGCATGCGGCTCATGAGAAGGTAAAGTATGAGCGTCTGATTAAGCGATATGAAGAGAAGACCATAGAAAGCCAGAACCTTCTGCCTCCCCTTGTGGTAAGCTTAAGTGGTCAGGAGGAGCAGGTATTTTGCGAATATAAAGAGATCTTCCAAAATATGGGGTTTGAAGTGGAGCACTTTGGCGGGAATGAATATACCATCCGTGCTGTGCCGGTGGATTTATACGGCTGCGATGAGAAGCAGATGTTTTTAGAGGTCTTAGATCAGCTTGCAGAGACCGGAACCAGAGGTAATATTAAGGTGATTGAAGAGAAAATTGCTTCCATGTCCTGTAAAGCTGCGGTGAAGGGCAATAACCGTCTTAGCATGGAGGAGGCAAAGGCACTGATTGATGAGCTTTTGACCTTGGACAATCCCTATAACTGCCCACATGGAAGACCAACCATTATTTCTTTAACCAAGTATGAAATGGAGAAACGCTTTAAACGATGATGGATATGGATAAAAAGCCACTCATAGTATTAACAGGCCCTACTGCGGTGGGGAAGACCAGCCTGTCCATAAAGCTTGCAAAGGCGGTGAATGGTGAGATTATCTCTGCAGATTCCATGCAGGTCTATAAGGGAATGGATATTGGTTCTGCGAAAATCATGCCGGAAGAAATGGATGGCGTACCCCATCATCTGATTGATGTGCTGGAGCCTACGGAGGATTTCAATGTGGTAACCTTCCAGAACCTTTGTAAGGAGGCTATGCAGGGAATCTACGAGAGGGGGCATATTCCCATTTTAACCGGTGGAACCGGCTTTTATATTCAGGCAGTTTTAAAGGATATTGATTTTACCAGTAATGATGAGGATACGTCCTACCGCGAAGATCTGGAACTGCTGGCGGAGGAAAAGGGAGCCCAGCATCTACATGAGATGTTGAAAGAGGTGGACCCGGCATCTGCAGAAGCTATCCATGCTAATAATATAAAACGTGTGATTCGTGCCCTGGAATTCTATCACCAGACCGGTGAAAGGATTTCGGAGCATAATGACCAAGAGAGTCAAAAACAGTCTCCTTATAATTTTGCTTATTTTGTGCTGAATGATGACCGTGTAAGGCTCTATGAACGCATTGAAAAGCGTATTGATATCATGCTGGAGCAGGGACTTGTGGATGAGGTGAAGACACTGGCTGCAAAAGGGCTTTCCAGAGGCTATGTGTCCATGCAGGGGCTTGGTTATAAGGAAATCTTAGATTATTTAGATGGGGAAATCTCTTTAGAGGAAGCAATTTATATCTTGAAGAGAGATACCAGACACTTTGCAAAACGCCAGATTACCTGGTTTAAGCGGGAAAGTGAAGTAATCTGGGTGAATAAGCCTGAGTTTGCTTATGAAGAAGAGAAAATACTGGCATTTATATTAGGATGCCTTGAAGAAAAGAATATCCTGAAAAGGGATTAAGAGGAGTCATTATGAGCACTATCAATGAAATGTATAAAGAGATGGGCATTTCACAGCAGGTCTACGAATACGGAGAGCTGATTTGTAAGAAATTAAAGGAACGTTTCGAGAAAATCGATGAAAATGCGGAATTCAACCAGATGAAGGTGTTAAATGCCCTGCAAAAGGCAAAGGTCAGTGAAGCCTGCCTTTTAGGAACTACCGGATATGGGTATAATGATATCGGAAGAGATACCTTGGAGGAGGTGTACAGTCATGTATTCCACACTGAGGATGCACTGGTTCGTCCACAGATCACCTGTGGAACCCATGCACTGGCACTTGCCCTGATGAGTAATCTTCGCCCGGGAGACGAGCTGTTGTCCCCAGTTGGAAAGCCATACGATACCTTAGAAGAGGTAATCGGTATCCGTGAGACACCGGGTTCCTTATCGGAGTATGGAATTACCTATAAGCAGGTGGATTTACTTCCTGATGGTGCGTTTGATTTTGAAAATATCAAAAAAGCCATCAACGAGCGTACCAGGCTGGTGACCATCCAGCGTTCTAAGGGCTATCAGACCAGACCAACGCTATCTGTAAAGCGTATTGGTGAATTGATTTCCTTTATCAAGGAGATTAAGCCGGATGTAATCTGTATGGTAGATAACTGCTACGGGGAATTCGTAGAGACCATTGAGCCTTCCGATGTGGGGGCGGATATGGTAGTAGGTTCCCTCATTAAGAATCCTGGCGGCGGGCTGGCTCCTATTGGTGGATATATTGCAGGTAAGAGGAGCTGTGTGGAGAATGCAGCATATCGTCTGACTTCTCCGGGACTGGGGAAAGAGGTTGGAGCATCCTTAGGAGTGCTTAGCAGCTTTTATCAGGGACTTTTCTTATCACCTACGGTTACTGCAGGTGCATTAAAGGGGGCGATTTTCGCTGCAAATATTTATGAAAACCTTGATTTTCCGGTGATTCCTAATGGTAGCGAGTCAAGACACGATATCATTCAGGCAGTGACCTTTGGTAATCCAGAGGGTGTTATCGCATTCTGTGAAGGAATTCAGGCGGCAGCACCGGTGGACAGCCATGTAACGCCGGAGCCTTGGGATATGCCGGGCTATGATGCAAAGGTAATCATGGCAGCTGGTGCATTCGTATCCGGTTCCTCCATTGAGCTTTCCGCGGATGGCCCTATAAAGCCACCTTATGCGGTATATTTTCAGGGCGGTCTTACCTGGCAGCATGCTAAATTCGGTATCTTAAAGTCACTGCAGCAGCTGGTGAACAAGGGGCTTGTCAGTGTCGAATTATTGTCACAGGCTATCGAAAAAGTGAAGTAAAAGCAGAAAAGTTTTAGATTGTTTTTAGTATACAGCAATTTTTAAATGTGATATTATATCGTTATGATTATACGAAAGCAGAGGGAAATACAGCTTGAAGAGAGTAAATTGGACCTTTGTGATTTTAGTTTTAATCGGTTACATGCTGGGAAGCTTTATCGGAACCTATTTTTCCAATAGCTTCTTAAACTATGGTGCAACCTTCGGACTTACCAGTCCGGTGGAGCTAGACCTTGGTTTTATGCTGTTAACCTTTGGACTGAAATTTCAGATTACCATTGCCAGTGTACTTGGTGTAATTATCGCACTGGTGGTATATAAGTTCATCAGATAGTTTGATGGCGACCTTGGACGTGTCGGAGAAGGCGGACAAGGAGCAGAATGAAAACGAAAAAATTGAATAATCTTCCCAAGAACCAGAATCAGCCATATGAGAAATTTATTTCCTTTGGACCACAGGCACTGACAGACAGCGAGCTTATAGCCATTATGCATCGGACAGGCACCAGAGAGAAGTCTGCTTTAGACTTAGCCCATGAGGTGTTGCAGGCAGGAGATTATTCCCGAAAGGGAATTCTGGGGCTGTACGATATTTCGCTGAAGGAATTATGTAAAATCAAAGGAATCGGTATGGTGAAGGCAGTGAAGCTGAAATGTATTTTGGAATTATCCATGCGTCTCAGCAGGGCACATGCCAGGGAAGGTCTTATTGTAAAGGAACCCGGTACCATCGCAGGGTATTATATGGAACAGCTCAGACACCGCAAGACAGAGTGTGTGATGGTAGCCTGCATCGATGGAAAAGGGGAGCTTACATATGAGGAAAAGATTTCGGAGGGCAGTGTGAAGATGTCACTGATTTCTCCGAGAGAGATTTTTTTACAGGCACTAAAGCATGAAGCGGTCAATATCATACTGGTTCACAACCATCCCAGCGGAGACCCGACTCCCAGCAAAGCGGATGAGATGTTGACTACAAACGTTGCTATAGCGGGAAAACAGATGGATATTCCACTCCTTGACCACATTGTGATAGGAGATAACTGTTATTTCTCGTTTCGGGAGGCAGGACTTTTATAAAGGGAGGCATTTCGCTTGAGTAATAATGAATTTGGTATTGATTTAGGTACCAACAATATTAAGATTTACAGTAAGAATGATGACAAGATTTTATTGGAAAAGAATATGATTGCCATCGCAAATAAGAAGGAGATTTTCGCATACGGTGATTCTGCATTTGAAATGTATGAGAAGGCACCCAGCAATATCAGTATTTCTTACCCATTATCTAATGGTGTGATTGCAGATATTAAGAATATGGAGCTTTTAGTGAAGTATTTCGTGGGTGATATTCAGAAGAATAACACCAAGCCTTCCGATTTCTATATTGCAGTTCCTACCGATGTGACGGAAGTAGAGAAGCGTGCATTTTACGACTTAATTAAGGATTCTAATGTTAAAGCCAGAAAGATCATGGTAGTAGAGAAGGCTGTTGCAGATGGTCTCGGTATGGATATCGATGTTAAGAACTCTCAGGGTGTTATTGTTGTTAACGTTGGTTTTGAAACTACGGAAATCTCTATTTTATCTTTGGGAGGTATCGTACTCAGCAGACTCATTAAGGTGGGTGGTGCTAAGTTTGATGATGCCATCAAGGCGGCTATCCGTAAGGAGTTTAGCTTAATTGTAGGTGGAAAGACGGCGGAAAATGTGAAGAATGCATTATCTGAGCTGGAGGATGAGCAGAAGGGTGCTGTTGTGTATGGCAGAGATATTGTGACTGGTCTTCCGGTGGAACGAGTGATCCCTACAGAGCTTGTGGTTGAGTGCTTAGAGGAGCATTTCCGTACCATTATTGATAATGTAAAGGTGATTTTGGAGAGAACTCCGCCTGAGCTTGCTGCGGATATTTTCCGTAATGGTATTTACTTAACCGGTGGTGCTTCCCAGGTTAGCCATCTTGCAGAGAAGCTTCATGAGGGAACCGGCCTGAAGGTAAATGTTTCCGAGAATCCTTTAACCAGCGTTGCCATTGGATTGTCTAAGATTATCAAGGATGACAAGTATAAATCTGTTGCCTATTCAATTGAGGGAATGAGTAAATGAGTCCGGTAGTAAGGAGAAAAGGGGAGAGGTTTACTTTACCGAGTAAATATCTCCTTTTTATATTGACGTGTGTATGTATTGTTCTGATGATTGTATCACTTGGAACTGATTTATTTAATAAGCCTTTGAATGCCACCGTAAGCTATGTGGTAGTTCCTTTTCAGCAGGGAATCAGTAAGGCCGGAACCTGGCTGGCAAACCGCAGCGATGAGCTGGTGCAGATCAGGCAGCTTCTGGAAGAGAATGAAGCTCTGAAGGAGCAGATTGCTGAGCTGACCGTAGAAAATACCCAGCTTTTACAGGAAAAGACGGAGCTGAACAGGTACAGGGAGCTTTACAAACTGGATATGCAGTATGACAGCTACACCAAGGTCGGTGCAAAAATCATCAGCCGTGATGCCGGTAACTGGTATTCTACCTTTATCATTGACAAAGGAACGGATGATGGGCTTGCAGTGAATATGAATGTGATTGCCGGAGGCGGTCTGGTAGGACGTATTACCTCCATTGGTCCTAATTGGGCGAAGGTTACCTCCATTATTGATGATAATTCCAATGTATCTGCCAAGACTCTGGCCACCTCGGATCTGATGATTGTATCCGGTGACCTGGCGGCCATTTCAGAGGGTGTGATTCGTTTCAGCCAGTTAATTGATAGTCAGGATGCAGTTGCAGAGGCAGATAAGGTAGTTACTTCCCATATCAGTGATAAGTATCTTCCAGATATCTTAATCGGATATATTTATTCGGTGGAGACGGATTCCAATAATTTAACCAAGTCCGGTTATCTGGTGCCTGCTGTAGATTTTGAACATTTAGAGGATGTTCTGGTTATTCTTGAGCAGAAGGAGACCATTGAGGAGTAGTATAATATTATGATTCGAAAGCTGATTGTAGCACTGTTAATCTGGGGAAGTTTTCTGCTCCAGACTACAGTGTTTAAAGGGTTGTCTTTTGCAGGAATCGTGCCCAATTTATTGATTATTATAATCTCTTCCTTCGGTTTTATGAGGGGAGAGAAGGCTGGTATCTGGATTGGATTTTTTTCCGGCCTGCTATGTGACGTTTTCTTTGGAGAGGTGATTGGTTTTTATGCACTTCTCTATATGTGTATTGGTTTTGTAAACGGTAAATTCAATCGAATCTTTTACCCGGAGGATATTAAGCTGCCCATAGCACTGATTTCTATCAGTGATTTATCCTATGGAATGATTTGTTATATTCTTTTGTTTCTGCTTCGTGGTAAGTTCGATTTTATTTTCTATTTTAAGAACATTATTTTCCCGGAGGCGGTATATACCATTTTGATTACCTGTCTCTATTATCCATTGATTCTTTTTATCAATGAGAAACTGGAAAAACGAGAAAAAAGGAGTTCTCAGAAATTTGGATTGGTTCGATAAGTTAAAAGAGGACATTATCATATTTTTTACCAGCAGATTAACGATACTGACACTTGTATTTATCGCTCTTGGCGGAATACTTCTGTATCGTTTATTTGATTTGCAGATTGTCCAAGGTCAGGAATATTTAGACAAGTTCATATTACAGACAGAGAAAACCCGCGATATTTCCAGCTCCCGTGGTGCCATAAGGGATTGTAACGGTGTTGTGCTTGCCTACGATGAACTGGCGTACTCAGTGAAGATTGAGGACGTGTATGAGTCCGGAAGGCAGAAGAATGCCCAGATGAATGAGACCATTTATAAGCTGATTAAAATGGTGGAGAAAAACGGAGACAGCATTATCACGGATTTCAATATCTATATTGATGAAAACGGAGATTTTGCATTCAGTGTGGAGGGTACCAAGCTGCTGCGTTTCCTTGCGGATGTGTACGGTCATACCTACATTGATAAGCTGGAAGACTGGCAGAGAGAGGCCACACCGGATGATGTTATGAATTTTCTCGGAAGTAAATCCGATGGATTCGCCATCGGAGATTATGAAGTGGAAGGGGATTCTAAGTCAGATTTTATCCCGGGCAAAGGATATACAAAAAAAGAATTTCTTCAGATGGTAACGGTACGCTATGCCATGAAACTGACAAGCTACCGGAAATATATCGGAACTACGGTAGCTACGGATATTTCGGATAAGACCGTTGCCGTGATTATGGAAAATAGTGCGGAGCTCCCTGGTGTAAAAATCGAAGAGGATACCGTGCGAAGATACAACAACAGCATATACTTTTCACATATTTTAGGTTATACAGGTAAGATTGACAGTGATGACTTGGTAACCTTAAATGAAAAGGATTTGGAAGAAGGCGGTACCGGTGAACGGTATTCCATCAATGATATTGTAGGTCGTTCCGGTATTGAATACTATATGGAAACTACCTTGCAGGGTACCAAAGGGTATGAAAAGGTAGTTGTTGATAACATGGGGCGTGTTATCACAATTTTGGACAGAAAGGAAGCTGCTGCGGGAAATGATGTATATCTTACCATAGACAGTAAGCTTCAGGAGACTGCCTATAATATTTTGGAGCAGCATATTGCAGGTATCGTGGCAGATAAGATTACCAATGCCAAGGAGTACACGCCGGGCAAGAACGATGATAATTCAGATATTAAGATTCCCATTTATGATGTGTACTATGCGGTAATTAATAACAGTGTTATTGACATTACCAGATTTACCGAAGATACAGCAGGAGAAACAGAAGCGGCGGTACATACAAAATATCTGGAGTATCAGGCGCAGACCTATGAGAAGCTTCTTACGGAGCTGAAGGAAAACAAGACCGTTTACAATAAGCTGACCTTGGAATATAAGGTTTATCAGAGCTATATTGTAACTCTTTTAAAGGAGCAGGGAATCTTAAATTCCACCCTGATTGATAAAGAGGATAAGACCCAGATTGCCTGGGCAACAGAAGAGGTAATTAGTTTACATGAATATCTGAATTACTGCATTTCCCAGAACTGGATTGATGTAAGCCGTCTGGATATGGAAAGTAAATATTCGGATTCTACAGAGATTTTCAATAAGATTTGTGATTACATTATTGAGATTATTGATTCTAATTTAGAGTTTCAGAAAAGAATCTATCGTTTTATGATTAAAAATGATGTGATTTCCGGCAAGGAAATCTGTAAAATTCTCTGTGAACAGAATGTAATAGATGTGCCACAGGAAGAAGAGCAGAAGCTTTTTGACGGGGACATTAGTGCATATAACTTTATGATGAATCGTATCCGTAATCTGGAGATTACGCCGGCACAGCTTGCACTGGACCCTTGTAACGGCTCCATGGTTATTACAGATGTGAATACCGGTGATGTGCTTGCCTGTGTAACCTATCCGGGATATGATTTAAATAAAATGGCTAACTCTGTGGATGCAGAGTACTTTGCAAAGCTGCTCAGTGACAAATCCAGTCCGATGATTAACTATGCAACCACCTACAGTGCGGCACCCGGTTCCACCTATAAGATGGTATCTGCAACAGCGGCACTTTGCGAGGGCGTGGAAACTCTTACTAGTAAAACGGATTGTGTACGGCTTTTCTCTCTGGTTTCACCACCACCGTCCTGCTGGAAAAAATATGGTCACGGTAAGCTGGATATTACTGGAGCGATTAGTAACTCTTGTAACTACTATTTCTATAATGTGGGTTATAAGCTGGCAACCATATCTGGAGGCTATGTGGCGGAGGATGGTTTAAATACCTTGGAGAAGTACGCAGCTATGTATGGACTTACTGAAAAGACAGGTATCGAAATAGACGAGGCATCACCTCATGTATCAGATGAATTACCAATTCCATCAGCTATCGGTCAGGGTACCAATTCTTTTACCGCAGTAGGATTAAACCGATATATTGCGGCCATTGCCAATGGAGGAAGTGTATATAATCTGACATTACTGGATTCGGTGCAGGATTCTCAGGGAAATGTACTGAAGACCTTTGATGCGGACTTATATAATGATATTGAACTTCCTGAGGAATATTGGGATGCTCTGAGAACCGGTATGAGACAGGTAGTAGAGAAGAAGACATACTTTAATAATCTGGCAGTGGAAGTTGCCGGTAAGACTGGTACGGCGGAGCAGATATCTTCCAGACCGAACCACGCCCTTTTTGTGTGCTATGCTCCTTATGATGAGCCGGAGATCGCAATTACTACCAGAATTCCGTTCGGTTATTCTTCGGACTATGCGGCGCAGACCACCAGAGATATCATTGCATATTATTATGGTATTATTGAAGAGGAGGAGCTGGTAACCGGTACGGCAGATGCACCGGATGCAGGTGTTTCCACTAACGAAATTTAAGAGGTTTTATATGAAGGAACTGTTGATAATTAAAAGTTTTCCCAGTGGGGTAAATTTAATCTTTAACGAAGAAGCATCTTTTGAAGAAATATTAGAAGAGGTGGGCGTAAAATTTTCTGCGTCCAAATCCTTCTTCGGTAAAGGCAATATGGCACTTTCCTATGAAGGGAAGCTTTTGACTGCAAATGAAGAAATCGCTTTGGTTGATAAGATTCGTGAAAACTGCGATGTAAATATCTTATGTATCGTAGGTAAGGATGAGGAGACAGGCAACCAATTTGTAAAGGCGGTAAAGAGTATTGAAGAAAAGCTGGGAGATGACCGTGGCGGTCAATTCTACAAAGGCTCCTTAAAGAACAACGAAACCATTGAAACGGATGGAAGTATTGTGATTTTAGGGGATGTGTATCCGGGATGCAGTGTAGTATCTGGAAAGAGTATCATTGTCATCGGTGGGCTTTATGGTGAAGCTCATGCCGGTATTAATGGGCAAGAAGGAGCTTATGTGGCAGCACTGGAAATGGAACCCATGAAGCTGCGCATCGGCGATTTCAAGTATAAATCTACAAAGAAGGCAAAATGGGGAATTATGTCTAAGGTGCAGCCTCAGATTGCCCTCGTTAAAAAAGATAAAATCGTTTTAGAGAACCTTACCAAAGATATCCTGGGCAGCTTTTAAAGAAGCCCGGGGACGACATTTTAGAATGCTTTTTGCAGAAATGGAGGCTTTATGAGCGAAGTAATTGTCGTCACATCAGGGAAGGGCGGAGTAGGTAAGACCACTACCTCCGCAAATGTTGGAACAGGTCTTGCAAAGCTGGGTAAGAAGGTATGTCTGATTGATACCGATATCGGGCTTCGTAATTTAGATGTTGTTATGGGTCTGGAAAACCGCATTATCTACAATCTTGTAGATGTGGTGGAAGGAAACTGCCGGGTAAAGCAGGCACTTATCCGGGACAAGCGTAACCCCGGACTCTATCTGCTTCCTTCCGCACAGACCAGAGATAAGTCTGCCGTATCACCGGAGCAGATGAAAAAGGTGGTAGGACATTTAAAGGAGCAGTTCGAGTATATTATACTGGATTGTCCCGCGGGAATTGAGCAGGGATTCCAGAATGCCATCGCCGGTGCAGACAGGGCACTTATTGTCACTACACCGGAGGTATCTGCCATTCGAGATGCAGACCGCATTATCGGACTCCTTGAGGCTAATTCCTTTGGAAAGATGGATCTTTTAATCAATCGAATCAGACCGGATATGGTAAAGAAAGGAGATATGATGTCTGCCGCAGATGTGGTGGATATTTTATCCATTCCTTTAATCGGTATTGTACCGGATGATGAAAATGTTGTAATCTCTACCAATCAGGGTGAACCCCTTGTGGGGAATGATTCTCCCGCTGGAACAGCGTACTTAAATATCAGTAAACGCATTTTAGGGCAGGAGGTACCATTTATGCCTATTGAAAAGAAAATTGCGTTCTTTACCAAAATAAGTACAATTTTCCAGAAAGGGTGAGGTCAATGAAAAAGTTATCCATAAAACATATTTTCAAAAGAAAAAAGCCCGGGCAGGTAGCCAAGGACAGGTTAAAAATCCTGCTGATTTCTGACAGGGTGAACCTGTCCCCGGAAATGATGGAGCTGATTAAGGCAGATATTACGAAAGTTATTTCAAAATACATGAAAATCGATACGGCAAATATGGAGATACAGATTGGTAAGCAAAAGCCGGTACTGTATGCCAATATTCCGATTTTGGATTTAAACAAGCAAGGGAGCTTAAATGTTTAGCAGATTTCGTTTACGAAACTATGATTTTAAATTAGTATTACTTGTGATTGCAGCAAGTACCGTTGGTGTTTTGGCGGTGGGAAGTGCAGAGCCTTCCCTCCAGTCAAAGCAGCTTATCGGTGCCTCCTTCGGCGTATGTATGATGCTGTTTATCTCACTCTTTGATTACACATGGGTACTAAAGTTTTATTGGCTGATGTATCTTTTTAATCTGGTTCTTCTGGGATTGGTTCATTCACCACTGGGTAGTTCGGCCAATGGCGCCCAAAGATGGATACAGATTACAGAATCATTTAAATTTCAACCCTCAGAAACTGCGAAAATTTTATTGATTTTATTCTTCGCACAGTTTATTATGAAAAATAGGGAAAAGTTTAATACAATTCGGGTAATTGGTTCTTGTATTATTTTAGTTGCCATTCCTTGGGTACTGATTGCTGAGCAGCCCGATTTATCTACCAGCTTGGTACTGATTGCAATATTTTGTATTGTTATGTTTGCAGGGGGCTTAAGCTTTAAAGTGGTATTCGGCGTTCTTGCGATAGCGATTCCGGCAGTTGCCATTTTGGTATCGCTGGCATTACAGCCGGAACAGACGATTCTGAAGGATTATCAGCAGGATCGTATCTTGGCTTTTATTTATCCAGAGGAATACGCTAATGAAGAAGCATACCAACAGATTAACTCAGTTACGGCCATTGCTTCGGGAATGCTGGATGGTAAAGGATATAAGAACAATGAGATTACCTCCGTTGTGAATGGTAACTTTATTTCGGAACCCCAGACAGACTTTATTTTTGCCGTGATTGGTGAAGAATTTGGTTTTAAAGGCAGTGTAGTAGTGGTTGTTCTTTTGATGGGAATTACACTGGAATGTATCAACGTGGCCAGAAAGGCCAAGGATTTGGCGGGAACAATTATTGCAGCAGGTATAGGTGGACTGATTGGCATCCAAAGCTTTGTTAACTTGGGTGTTGTAACCTTTATCCTGCCGAATACCGGATTACCACTGCCATTTATCAGCTATGGACTTACGTCCCTTTTAAGTCTGTTTATGGGTATGGGATTTGTATTAAATGTTAAAATGCAAGGGAAACGATAAAGAGAAGAGGTATTTTTATGAACATTGCGTTAATTGCACACGATGCGAAGAAGAAACTGATGCAGAATTTTTGCATCGCTTACCGTGCTATCTTAAGTAAAAATGAATTATATGCTACCGGCACCACCGGAAGGCTTATTGAGGAGGTTACAAACCTTAATATACACAAGTATCTGGCTGGACACCTTGGAGGTGAGCAGCAGATTGGTGCACAGATTGAACACAATCAGATTGACCTTGTGATTTTCTTACGTGATCCACTTAATGCCAAGAATCACGAACCGGATGTTAATAATGTTGTGAAGCTTTGTGATATGCACAATATTCCGTTGGCAACCAATTTAGCAAGTGCGGAACTGTTGATTAAGGCTCTTGACAGGGGAGATTTAGAGTGGCGTGAAATGTACAAATAGAATCTACTATCGGGTAGTTACTTTACTTATGGCAGGATGTATGGCTTTGTCTCTGACAGCCTGCTCTGGTAGAAAATTTGATATGCCGTATGGTGAACATGTATCCACAAGCAGCTTTAATGTTTCTCCCGGTGGGGAAGAGCAGTTTGTGGAGAGCTTTGCCAGTGATATTTGTGTGATTTCCGCAGATATTCTGGATGAAGAAATCGATATGTCCGGTGCTGGAGCAGGAGTATTGTTTGATATTGACAACAATGAGGTTTTATATTCTGTAAATGCTCATGAGAGACTTCATCCGGCCAGTCTGACCAAGGTTTTGACCGCTGTTGTAGCTTTAAAATATGGTAGTACAGATCAGGTTCTTACCGCCTCCCGGATTATAAATATTGATGAGCCGGGAGCACAGCTTTGCGGATTAAAGGTTGGAGATACCATGACCCTGAATCAGGCATTGCACATTCTGCTGATGTATTCAGCCAATGATGTCGCGATGATGATTGCCGAAGGCGTGGGCGGGACGGTAGAGCATTTTATGGAGCTGATGAATGAAGAGGCAAAAGCTCTTGGTGCTACCAATTCTCATTTTGTAAATCCACATGGACTTACGGCAGAGGATCATTATACTACCGCCTGTGATTTGTATTTGATATCTAACGAAGCAATTAAGAACGAAAAGATTG